>Ga0315334_10000666_pt1 | contig 20908 bp, 15 predicted proteins | sample M150034915metaG_FD_205555 | JGI IMG/M metagenome (GOLD analysis project Ga0315334, IMG submission 205555) | Ammonia-oxidizing marine archaeal communities from Monterey Bay, California, United States - M1 500m 34915 | ecosystem: Environmental > Aquatic > Marine > Intertidal zone | place: USA... | reverse complement strand
ATCTCCACAGGAAATGTATTTTTATAAAATGCCACCTCATTTACAGATAGGTTACGAATTAATTGGTCCCTTTTGAGAATTGTATCTCCTACACCAACAGAAAAAACTGGTGTCAAGCTGATCTTTTCGGCCGAATAAACAGGGTTTTTGCCAACATTAAAATTACCATCGCTGATAAAGCAGATTCCGCCGATATTTCGATTATAATACTGGTTATATAAATAGTCAAATCCCTTATCCAAATTTGACTCGGTCTCAGAAAACGAGTACTTGCCCTCGGAAACTTCAGATCCTATCAGATAATCTTGAAATTCAAACTTATCTTTAAATCTGTTTTTAAGCTCTTGCTGGAATTCATTGATCTTCGGGCGAATCGAATTGCTGTCTGAATAATTCAGCATGGATTCTGAATTATCTGTTACCGTAATAAATACCGGTTTTTCGGTTTTTGTTTCCTTTTGTTCGATGATCAAACCAAATAACAAAATCCCCAATAAAAAAAGAGCTAGTGACCTCAGTGAGATGAGTACATATTTTTTCCATGACTCTATATCGGTCATTTGCTTTTGCCCCTTATAGTATAAAACGCTGATTGAAAGGGCAGTAAGAGCCAATGGGAAAATCCACCACAATGATATATCTGAAAACACATTCATGAAGACACACGAAATTAATAAACTCGTCGAATAATGGTGTATAAAAAAAAGAGGTAATTCAAAGAACCAATTCCCCTAGAACAACTCTATTCTTCATTAAAGTTTCTCATGGTATAAGACACCCCTATTCCGAGAACAGATTTGAATTGGGTTCGAGGGCCATAACCACCATGAGCATCCAATATATCAATGTCGTTATCGTACAAAAGATTCCAGTTCAATGTAGCTGAAAACCAATTATTTACTTTAAAGTTGAATATCACCTCCGCATTGACATCAATATTTTCAGGATGGTCTAAATAATTAGAGAATAATTCGAGCTTCGTTTTTATTTCAATATTCTCGGCTAGTGCTCTTTCGTATTTTAGTTTAATGTAGGCACCAAATTCGCATCTAAATTTGGCGCCAGGGGTTACAACATTTCCGATTGTATCGAATTCTGCACCTTTTACACCAAATGAACCAGCATTAGCCAATAACTGATCCTGGACAAATGTCATCTTGGTAGAGGCAGGTGAAATAAATGCCGAAAACTCATCGTTGGGAGAATAATCCATACCGATAGCAAGGGTTGCATAACCTGGAGCCATAAATGCCGAAACTCTAACCGAATCATTTGGATACGAATAGCCATCCAGGAACTGGGTTTTGAATGCGCCTATTACAGAAACATACCATTGCTTTTTCAGTCGTAACCCAAAATTCGTGGAGTAATCAATTTTGTCGTCGGTTTTTTGCAATTCTCTTTCAGAACTATTTCCAAAATACTGTAATCCACCAAGAGCCAACCCCAGATCATTATCCCATTTTATTCGATTCTTAATGTATTTGGCAGAACACTCAATGGACCCAAGAACAGAAATATTGTTTCGACCTCCGGCATTCCAGTTAACAAAAGAGGATTGCGTACCGTTTAAAGCGTAGGTTCCTTTTAATTTCCAATTAGCCACAACCGAATCACTTTCCTGGGAAAATCCCAACGAAATAATGCCAAAACAAAATGCTGGTATCACTATTTTTTTCACGTGCCTGTTTTTTTTAATAATTGATAGACCAAAAATAACATGGATTTAAAAGCAAACAACAATGTTCTGGGAAATTACTATTTTCGCGTAGTTAAAAAAATGATAAAAATGGGGAAAGAAGTATACATAATATCTGCTGTCCGAACACCTATGGGTAGTTTTGGAGGGGCATTGGCAACTGTCTCTGCCACTAAGCTTGGAGCTACAGCAATTAAGGGAGCTTTGGACAAAGCTGGTGTGAATCCAGATCAAATTCAAGAAGTTTTTATGGGCAATGTTCTACAAGCAAATTTAGGTCAAGCCCCGGCAAGGCAGGCTGCAATATTTGCAGGTATTGGTAATGACGTACCGTGCACTACCATAAATAAAGTTTGTGCTTCAGGAATGAAATCATTAAGCCTTGCAGCTCAATCAATTCTATGTGGGGATAACGATATTGTGGTAGCAGGAGGAATGGAAAACATGAGCATGGTCCCTCATTATTTCAACGCAAGAAATGCAACAAAATTAGGCGATGTCAAAATGGTGGACGGAATGGTTAAAGATGGCCTGACGGATGTATACAACAATGTTCACATGGGGGTATGTGCGGATAAATGTGCCACTGAGAATAACATAACAAGAGAAGATCAGGATAATTTCGCTATAGAATCGTACAAACGATCTGCAGCAGCATGGGATGCTGGGAAATTTAACGATGAAATAGTTCCCGTTGAAGTACCCCAAAGACGGGGTGATGCTCTGATCATTGACACTGATGAAGAGTTTTCTAATGTTAAATTGGAAAAAATACCACAATTAAGAGCGGTTTTCACTAAGGAAGGAACTGTTACTGCGGCGAATGCCTCTACCATAAACGATGGCGCCTCTGCCTTGGTGCTCATGAGCAAAGAAAAAGCGGATGAATTAAGCCTAATGCCAATAGCTAAACTGATAGGCTATGGTGATGCTGCTCACGATCCGGAATGGTTTACAACTGCTCCCTCTAAAGCAATCCCGGTAGCCCTAAAAAAAGCGAATCTGGAGCTTTCAGACATCGATTATTGGGAATTGAATCAGGCATTCTCAGTTGTAGGACTTGTCAACATTAAAAAATTAGGGCTCGACCCGTCAAAAGTAGATGTTAATGGAGGAGCAGTATCGCTCGGACATCCGCTCGGGAACAGTGGCTCTAGAATAATTGTGACCCTAATTAATGTACTAAAACAGAACAGCGCCAAATATGGTGCAGCTGGAATCTGTAATGGTGGCGGTGGTGCTTCTGCAATGGTAATTGAAAATGTATAAGAAGATGAGCGGAAATTAAATTGGAAAAAGCATTAATTTTTTTCCAATAGGCCCCTGTACAAATTTTCATATTGCTGCACTATTTTGTCAATATCGAAGAACTTAGCCCGTGCAAATGCATTTTTCTTGAATGTATCGTGTGTTTCTTTGTTTTGAATAATATGAAGTGCATTTTTGGCCATATCGTCTATATCACCCACATCACTTAAAAAACCGGTTTCACCGTGGATATTTACCTCAGGAACTCCCCCTGTATTCGAGGAAATAACGGGAACTCCAAGTGCCATTGCCTCTAAAGCTGCCAATCCAAAACTTTCTGTCTGAGAAGGTAAAAAGAACAGATCAGATAGCTCCAAGACCTGACTTGTATTCCTAACCTTACCAAGAAATACAACCCGATCCCACAACTTCAACTCCCTGCATAGTTCTTCATTTTCATGACGTTCAGGGCCATCCCCAACCAGTAATAGCCTGGACTTTTTCTGTTCATTAATTTTGGCAAAGATCTTCAAGATATCTCCAACTCTTTTTACTTTTCTAAAATTTGAAATGTGACAGAATAAAAACTCATCATCTGTAGCATAACGCCTTCTTATTTTAAGATCAACTCCATTAGGGACTTTATGAATTGGAATAAAATTAGGGATCACTTCGATTTTCCGATCTGTTTTAAAATGCCTGTAGGTGTCTTTTTTAAGACTCTCTGAAACTGCCGTTACAGCATCCGACTCATTCAAACAAAATGTAATAACGGGTTCAAAGGATGAGTCTTTTCCAACTAAGGTAATGTCGGTGCCGTGTAAAGTAGTTACGAAGGGAACATTTATTCCCTGTGATTTTAAGATCTCTCTGGCCATAAAAGCGGCAGAAGCATGCGGAATAGCATAATGTACGTGTAGAATATCGAGTTGTTCGTGTTTCACCACATCAACCATTTTACTCGCCAATACTGTTTCATAGGGTTCATAATCAAACAATGGATAATCTGAAACCACTACTTCATGATAGAAAAGGTTTTCACCAAAACTTCCCAGCCGCACAGGTTGCGAATAGGTAATAAAATGAATCTCATGTCCTTTATTCGCTAAAGACTTGCCTAATTCTGTGGCTACCACACCACTACCGCCATAAGTTGGATATAATACGATTCCTATTTTCATAACCTATATCTCGATCAAAAGAGCATAAAAAGAGACATGACCAAGTTACTACAATTTATTTTTTCTGCACGCATTTAACAACGAATAAATCAACCAACCTGACGGTGATCAAAGCAATTGGTATTGCCGCAATAATATCAATAGAATAATGCACTCGCTGGATCATTAACAGAATCCCTAGTAAGATGCCAAGTAGCACGTACCACCATTTTTTGGTAAGAAAGTATAAAATAAACACCATACCTGTGTGTCCGCTAAAAAATAGATCGGCATCAATATTACCCGGATAAATGAGGTTATTCAAAAACGGGTCCTGAAGAAATATCAGCGCATCCGGTTCTTTTAGAGGCAAAACACTAAGGGTGATCATTCGGAGTAAAAGCAATATTCCATAGGAGACCATAAATTTGGATACAAGATTCGACCCTCTGAAATTTGTAGCTAAGAATAATACTAATGATCCATAAGTTATGCTAAAAATGAAAACAGAACAATCGGCTACAGGTAGAAATTGAAACACTGGATCGCTAAACAAAATCCCACCGGCATCGACACGTGCTTCATGAAAATCGAGAAAAGGAATAAAAACAAGCGCGCATATACTCAGAAACAAGGCCGATCCTATGAAAAACACAATTTTAACGGAAACCTTCATTTTGCCGCTTTTAATGCCTGGTAAATTACCTTTTGAATTTCTGTCCTTATATTCATTTTAACGATTTTCCAGTTCTCTGCATCAGGATAAACCCTGTTTGAGAGAAATACGAAATTCACTTTGTATTCTGGATCCGCCCAGGCCAAAGTGCCTGTAAAACCAGAATGTCCATAGCTGGTTAAAGAAACCAATTTACTCGTTGGCCCACCATTACGGTCTGGTGTTGGTTTGTCAAAGCCAGCCCCTCTCCTATTCTTCGGACAAAATTGACAATTAGTGTATTGCCTGATAACATCGGAATCGACATATGATATACCTCCATAATTCCCATTGTTCAAAAATAATTGCATCACAGCAGCCAGATCGCCTGCATTTGAAAAAAGACCAGCATGGCCACCTACTCCACCCATCATCGAAGCTCCCTGGTCGTGCACAAAACCATGAACCAGCTGCTTTCTATAAATGGTATCGTTTTCTGTTGGCGGAATTTTGTTCTTCGGAAAATCTGTATTAGGATTGTAGCCCAAATATTTTAATCCCATTGGAGTATAAAATTCTTTAGAGACATAATTTTCCAGATTCATTTTTGTCTTTTTCTCAATGATCTTCTTTAAAAAATAATAACCGAGGTCAGAATACCTGTATTTTCTGCTTGTCAATAAAGGCGTCTTCAGTATACGCTTATAAATAACATCAGTATAATCCCCTCTGATCCATAGATTATCTGCTACCTGTTTGTTGAAGATATCGGTTTTAGTAGTTGAATAATAAGAAGGACTCGGTTTGTTATTGGCGAGTGTTTTGACATAGAACGGTATCCAAGGCTTCAATCCGGCCTGATGGGTCATTATTGCCCTGATGTTCATGGATGCATAAGGTGTTCCGAGAGTAAGTTCTGGTAAATAATCAGATAATTTTGAGTTCAATGAAAAAGAGTCTTGAGAATTTAAATGCATCAGCGAAAGTGTAGTTGCCGCAATTTTTGTAATCGAGGCAATATCATATATATCATCATTTTGGACTTCAATTTCATTCTCGTATGTATGAAAACCGAACGATTTTCGGTAAATTACTTTGCCATCTATAGCTACCAATATCTGACAACCTGGAAATGCTCCAGCCTCAATGCTTCTACTCACAATTGTATCAATCTCACTAAGCTTTATTGGGCTAATACCCAATTCTTCGGGTTGCGATTCTTTTAAGCGTCCCGACCATTTCAACTTAATCCCAGCACCGCGTTTAAAGTTATTATTTATGGTTACAGGTAACGTACCACTCGATTCAAAGGTGCCCATTAAAAGCTGGCCAGCACGATCTAAAGCAAGTCTGTGGTTTTCATATCCAATCAGAATGGAATGAATATTATCGAGTGGAACATTTTTACTTAATACATACGGGTTCCCAAAAAGAGCTAGTATGTTTTTTCCGTCTTCCGGTAATGCCTTCAACCAAACTCGCCAGTTTTTCGGCATTCCATAATCGTTTCTTGTCAACACTGATTTTGCATGCAGTGATGTAATAATGACGTCGTACGCATCCAATTTATCTCCAAATCGTCTCAAAGCTTCATTTGCATCATAAAAATGAAAATGATCTATTGGTGAAACCAAATCCATTGATGCAGCCAGCGGATCGACATCCGTACCGATACTTACATGCGCAATTTTCTGATCGAATCGTTTAATTGGAAGCAGCTCATCTTCATTCTTTATGATCGTAAGCGCTTTTTCATAAAGCTGTTTCTTTGCCAGCTCAATTTCAGATTTTGTATATTTCTTTAGTTTGGATGGATGCAATATAGCCTTGTACTTGGCAAGCAGGACCTTCCTACAGCGCTTGTTAATTTCTTCAATTGTTATTTCTCCAGAATTCACCTTATTTTCAATTGCTAAAATCGCAGCGCCCACGCTTTCGGGAAATAACAAAATATCGCATCCAGCTTCGAAAGCCTTTACAACAACATCCACTTTTCCGTAACGATCCGCAACAGCTTTCATTCCAAGAGCATCACTGATTATAAGGCCCTTAAACCCAAGCTCTCCTTTAAGATAATTTTGAATTATAGGTCGTGACAAGCTGCTCGGTGTTCCGCTCGCATCTAATGAAGGCACATTTAAATGTCCGATCATAACTGAAGATGCCCCAGCTCTTATTCCTGATCTGAATGGAAAAAAATCAACGGCATTGATCTGTGCATAGGTATTGTTTACAACTGGTAGTTCATAATGAGAGTCAACATCGGTATCTCCATGCCCGGGAAAATGCTTAATACTTGTTAGCACACTTTGTTTCTCCATTCCCTTAACGCAGGCTGCAACCTGTGCGGCAACATCTTTTGGATTTTCTCCATAAGAACGAAAACCAATAACAGGATTGTTCGGGTTACTGTTCACGTCTGCCACGGGCGCAAAATTAATATGGATCCCCATTTCCCTGCATTCCTGCCCCATCATTGAAGAGAGTCTTTCAGTCAGTTCTGGATCACTCGCAGCCCCTATTGTATAATTGTACGGAAACCTATCGACATTGAATAAGCGCATCGAAGTTCCCCATTCCGCATCCATACCCATAAGTAATGGAATTTCAGATCTATTCTGAAACCTATGTATTGCATCGCCTAAATTTGATTGCTCACCTTGGAAAAAAATCAAGCCACCAATATGATATTCATCTATCAATGAATCAATAGAGCTTAAATGAGCCTCGCCTTTATTGGGGTATGCGGCAACCATAAAGAACTGACCAATTTTTTCTTTAAGTGGCATTTTTTCTAAGGTTTGCTCTACCCAAACATTAGTGCGTACATAGGGTGTTTCATTATTAATCGTAGCTGAACTCCCCGAAGTTGCGCCTCTGTTTGACGCAAGAAGAAAAAGCCCAAGAAACAAAGGCAGTACGAACAGTAATTTTAGAGAGAAAACGTGTTTCATATATTCAAAAATACAATATCTTAATCCTCTAAAGAATCAGATATAGATTTGTTTTAAACAAAAACTCTTCCAAATAATTTACACTGTGATCTCCCATTCGGGTAAAGGCATAATTTTTGAGCTGAATCTAAAACTACCGACGCAGAATAATTACTAAATTTGCAGACAACAATACTGTATGAAATTACGCTTTTTAAATAAAACGATAGAGAATCAACGATTCAATTATAATCCGATGTATTACAATAAACGTCAGGAAAGACTGGAGCGAAAAAAAATACAATATCAGAAACTCGAAAGTGAAACACTCTCGGATGAAAAACGAAAAGAACTCTTTAAAGAAAATTTACAGGAAGGTTTTTCCAGAGCAAAATACAGACAGGCAGCACAGAAAACTTCCAACATCAGAATAATTATTTTGATAGCTATTATAGTATTATTGGGATATTTTATCTTCAATGGGGTTGATGAAGTTGATATAATTGTAAAAAAACTTTGGTAGAAGCTCATGAGTGATTTAATCAAGCTATTACCGGACAATATTGCCAATCAAATTGCTGCCGGAGAAGTGATACAGAGACCGGCATCGGTAGTGAAGGAATTACTGGAGAATTCGATCGATGCTTCAGCAGATCGCATTGATGTGAACATTAAGGAATCGGGTAAAACGCTCATTCAAATTGTAGATAATGGAACAGGCATGAGTCCGTCCGATGCAGTACTATGTTTCCAAAGGCATGCAACGAGTAAAATAAAATCGTCAGAAGATCTATTTGCGTTAACGACAAAAGGGTTCAGAGGTGAAGCTTTATCTTCGATAGCTGCAATAGCACACGTAGAGATGAAAACACGGCTAAAAAATGCCGAAGTTGGACATTTGGTGGTTGTCGAGGGCGGTAAAATTAAAAAACAGGAAGATGTTGTATGCCCTACAGGAACCTCATTTGAGGTTAAAAACCTGTTTTATAACGTACCTGCAAGAAGAAATTTCCTAAAAACAGACAACACCGAATTCAGACATATTCAGGACGAATTCGAAAGAATTGCATTAGCACACCCAGAATTGCATTTATCGCTTAAGCATAATGGAAACGATATTTATAATCTGCCTGCTGCTGTATTGCGCAAAAGACTTGTTGCTATTTTAGGAAAGGGTGCCAACGATCGACTTGTGCCAATAGATGAGTGTTCTGAAATTGTTTCTTTAAAGGGCTTTGTTCTTAAACCCGAGAATGCCAGAAAAACGAGAGGTGAGCAGTATTTTTTCGTTAACAATCGGTATTTCAGAAGCGCTTATTTTAACCATTCGGTGAATAAATCATTCGAAGGACTCATTAAAGCAAAAACATTTCCGGGTTACTTCCTTTATTTAGAGGTAGATACCAATAAAATTGACGTGAACGTTCACCCGACAAAAACTGAAATAAAATTTGAAGAGGAAAAATTCATCTACTCTATACTTTTGAGCAGTATTAAGCTGGCTTTGGGTAAATACAACATTGCTCCCACCCTTGAATTCGATCGGGAAACCAGCTTTGACATCCCACATCATATGCAATCTCAGACACCGATCGAACCTACAATTAAGGTTAACGATGGTTTCAATCCATTTGATGGGGCTTCGAGCAGCAGAGGTGGTAAGTCTACGGGTAAAACCAAGGATAATTTCTCTAAAGCGATAGTGGATCAGGGATTTGGAAATAAAGAGGCCACTGAAAAAGATTGGGGGAATTTTTACAAAATTGAACAGGACGATACAAAACCAGAAGAATTAGAACTATTTGGATCTGAACAAGGAAATAAGCTGAGTGCTGATTTTATTGTAAAAGGAGGCTATATAATCACTCCGTCAAAATCAGGTTTGATGTTGATTAACATCAAAAGAGCTATTGAACAAATAGTTTATTCAGATATACATAAGCAGTTTATATCAAGACCTTTAAATTCTCAAACTTTGTTGTTTCCTTTGGAAAGGGAAATATTGAAACACGAAACATCACTATGGGAAGATAACAGCAGTCTTTTAACTCAATTAGGATTTAAAAGCAATATAGAGAATGGCATATTAAAAATCAGCGCTGTACCGGATGTACTGCAGGAGGAAACAATTGCAGCTTCCATCGAAGAATTATTCGCAAGTTTTGGGTACCAGCAGATCGATAAGGGAGACATCGCGCATTCTTTGATCGTGGCTATTTCGGTCTCTGCCTCGATGAGGAAAACAAATCTTAACTCCAAAGAGTCCATTCAGGCTTTAATAGACAAATTGTTCCAATGCGAAAATCATGCGTACTCACCAAGAAATAAAAAGATTATAGAAACGTTTTCACTCGACGAAATTTACCAAAAATTCAACTAACTAAATGATTCGAAATCTGCCTCAGGTTACCAAAAATTTATTGATCCTTAATATATTATTCTGGCTTGCTTCACTTGTATTGGCATCGAGTGGTATCGACCTGATTGGTGAATTGGGCGCCTATTATTTCAACTCACCCAATTTTAAGCCTTATCAGATAATAACGCATTTTTTCATGCATTCAATTGGTACTCAGGGACAAATCAGTATTTGGCATATTTTAATGAATATGTTCTTATTGCTTATGTTCGGTGCGCATCTTGAACGCGTATGGGGTTCCAAGCGATTCTTTATCTTTTATGTTGCTTCAGCTATGGGTGCGCTGGTGCTTTACAATTCCATTGGCATTATCCAAATTGCGGAGCTTAAAAGCACACTGTCTTCACTGGGCTATAATATTTCAGAGCTGAACTATGATCTGATACATAACAAACCCTTTCCTTATAGCATTGACGATGAAGGGATACTTAAGCAATATGCAACCATGATCAATACGCCTATGGTTGGCGCATCGGGTGCAATTTTCGGTCTTTTGGCCGGATTCGCCATGTTATTTCCCAACATTCAGCTCATGCTTCTTTTCCCCCCAATCCCGATTAAAGCCAAATACCTAATTGGAGGATACATCGCCTTTGAGGTATATAGCAGCTTTAATATGAGTGGTGATCATATTGCCCATCTTGCTCACGTTGGGGGCGCAATTGTGGGAATACTATTTATTTTAGTCTGGCGAAAAAAAGACCGCGGCAACACTCATTGATCATGAAAACAGAAAGGACATTCATTGACGATATTAAACACCAGTACAAACACGGTGGCACAACCATACGCCTGATATTTGTCAATGTTATAATTTTCCTTACCATCAGAATTCTTGAAGTATTTAGCGATTTAGGAGGTATGCCACCGAATTGGTTTAGTAACACTATTGTCAACCCTGTTTTTGGTTTACCTACAAAAATCACTGAGTTTATAACCCACCCCTGGACTCTTTTTACGAGTATTTTCACCCATTACAGCTTATTTCACTTGCTGTTCAACATGATCTTCCTGTATTTCGCAGGAAGGATGTTCACACAATTATTTGATAAAAGAAGATTGATCTACACCTATATTCTTGGAGGCGTTGCCGGAGGCATGCTTGAAATTCTTGCGCATAGTCTGTTTCCAAAGCTGTCAGTGTTTAACGATATTGTTATTGGCGCATCAGGGGCCATAATGGCTATCTTCATTGCAATTGCATTTTATCGCCCTCAAATAAAAGTTAATTTCTTTGGAATATTCCCTGTTCGTATCATAATTTTGGCTGTTGTATTTATTTTAATGGATCTTCTCGACTTAGGGAAATCGGATGGAACGGCTCACTTTGCACATCTTGGCGGTGCCATTTTTGGTATAGTCTCCATACAAAATCTTCAAGGGCACGGCAACATAATTAATCGTTTTCAAAGACTTATGCATCGATTTCCCAAGATAAAATTCACTAATAATTCAAGGAAGATGAAAGTGAAAAAGGGTGGCCGGACATCAACTGCGAAATCAGACGAAGAGTATAATTTGGATTCGAAATTAGAACAGGAAAGAATTGATAAAATATTGGACAAAATATCTAAATCCGGTTATGAATCATTAACTAAAAAGGAAAAAGAGTTTTTATTCAACAAAAGTAAAAATGGTCAGTAGTCTTAAGCGAATATTTCAATTCAGGATTTTACTCGTAGTGCTAACCATTATCGCACTATTGTCTCTTATCCTGACCTACCTTAGTCCGTATATTCACCCGGAAACCTCTAGTATCCTTCCATTATTCGGTTTATCGTACTGGTTCACTCTAGTTGCCAACCTTGTTCTATTGCTCATTTGGGCAGTATTAAGATCCAAATGGGTTCTGGTTGTTCTTTTTGGTATTTTCATTGGGGGAAGACTCCATTTCAGGATGATCCCGTTCGGCTCAGACGAGCAGAATAAGAATGGCACAGAACTGCATGTAATGAGCTATAATGTTCGATTGTTTGATCTTTATAAAACCCTGGGGAAAAGGACTAAAAACGAAATATTCGATTACATCAGAGAAAAACAACCGGAAATTGCATGCTTCCAGGAGTTTTACCATCAGGGATCACCAACTTCATTTGTCACACAAGATTCATTGATCTCCATTTTAAAATCTGTCGATCACCATTCAAGATACAAGCATCAAAAATATCGCCGTCAAAATTTTGGCGTTGTGATGTTCTCTAAATACCCAATGATATACAAAGGTGAGATCCAATTCACAGAGATATCGAACAATTACAACTATTGTATTTACGCAGATATAGTAAAAAAACAAGACACTTTTCGCGTGTACAACATTCATCTTCAATCCATTAAATTGCAAAAGGACGACTATGCACTATTTGATGAAGAAAACAGTAATGCTGCGGAAAAATCATCCAACTTTTTCAGGCTAATAGGTAAAATTAAGGACGCATACCCTATTAGAGCCAGACAAACAGAGCAGATAACAGAACACATTCAGCAATCGCCTTATCCGGTTATTGTTTGCGGAGACTTCAACGACACGCCTATATCCTATTGCTATAATAAGTTCAATACATTATTAACGGACGCATATAGAAACACCTCATTTGGTCCGGGCACCACTTATGCGGGTAAAATCCCTGCAGGAAGAATCGATTATATTTTCCACTCAACAACGATCGGTTCTAAAGATTTTAATATCCAAAATGAAAAATTGAGTGACCATTACGCGATTGACTGCAAATTATTCCTTAAGAAGGAGGAATGATGGCCTGATTTTAAATTAAAGCATGCTTTTAGAAATAAACAAAACAAATATTGACAAGAGACTTATTGAGCAAACAGTTGCGGTTCTTAACAAAGGAGGAATAATAATTTTCCCAACGGATACTGTTTATGCCATGGGCTGTGATCTATACAATAAAAAAGCACTAAATATGCTCGCAACATTGAAAGGGATCAAATTAAAAAAAGCTAATTTCTCCATTATTTGTTCCGACATGAGCCATCTTTCTGATTATGTGAAACACGTAAGCCGACCAACGTATAAATTATTGAACCGGGCACTCCCCGGCCCTTTCACCTTCATTTTAACGGCAACGAACGAAGTACCTAAATTATTCAGTACGAATAAAAAAGAGGTTGGGATTAGAATACCCGACAATGAAATAATTCGTGAGATCGTAGAAAAGCTTGGACACCCGATAGCAACAACATCACTGCACGATGACGAGGATAAAATCCTTGATTATTTTATTGACCCATACGCTATCAATGAAAGATATGGAGATAGAGTTCAATTGATTATTGACGGTGGATATGGAAACCTCGAAGCATCTACAGTGGTTGACTGTACATCAGATCAGCCACAAATAATAAGACAAGGTATTGGAGAAATAGACCTATGATATTAATTATAGACTTCGGGAGCAACAAAACCACCTACATCGAGCAGATTATTGATGAGATCATTGATGTTCGAAATTGCCGGTTCACAGATTTTAAGCAGGAAGCGTTAGTCGATATACAGGGTGTGGTGCTTTCTGGAGCGCCAATTCTTGTAACCGAAGTAGATATGGAACCATATATGAAACTTATGAAATGGATCAAGACTACATCTGTACCGGTTCTTGGTATCTGTTTCGGACACCAGCTTATCGGTTTGATTTTCGAAGCTTTTGCCTCCAAAATGAAGGAAGAGAGGGACTGGCAGACCGTTGAAACATTTGAAGATTGTCCTCTTTTCAATCGATTGCCAAATGAGATAGAAATGATGAAAGATCATTGCGAGACAATATCGGTGCCTGCCGGATTTGAACTCGTTGCAGCTTCGGACAAATGCGTGAATGAGGCAATGCAACACAGTGAGAAACCTATATTCGGAGTTCAATTTCATCCTGAAGTGTCCGGAAATCATGGGCGGGTTGTTCTTGAGAACTTTGTTACTATCTGCGCTCAATCAGCGCAGAAAACATCAATCCATTAAATTGTCCAGATCTTCATCCGATATTTTATCGGGCTGAGGAGCATCAAATCGAGCAATTTTAATATTGAAATACCCGTATATTATTGTCATTACGGGGCTGATCAAATTGAAGAAACAATAAAGCCAATATTCTCCGGTAGCGACTCCCAGAACACCAGATTGATATGCCCCACAGGTATTCCATGGAAACAATACCGAGGTAACCGTACCGGAATCTTCAAGGGCCCTGCTTAAATTCTGTGGTTTTAAACCCCGCTCCCGATAGGTGTTTGCAAACATTCTTCCCGGTACTACGATCGCTAAATATTGATCGGATGTTGTCGCATTAAAGAACACGCAGGTACCTGCTGTTGTTGCAATTAGTGATCCTGTCGATTTGGCGAAAACAACAATTGTATTCGTGATCTTGGTCAATAGACCACAAGCCTCCATTACGCCTCCAAAGCTCATGGCACAAATGATGAGCCAGATCGTGTTCAACATGCCCAGCATGCCTTTTGTCTCGAGAAGATCATTCACCATAGTATTTTCGGTTATCACTGCAGTAGATATAGAAAGTGAGGTCATTGTGGCAGCGTAGGAGGCTTTAATGTAATCCTCATTGATCCCTGATATCTCCTTTATAACATCCGGTTGAAACAGAATCGCTGCTATGGCACCTAAAATAGTTCCCAAAAACAATGCTGGAATAGCCTTTACTTTTTTTATAATCAACACAATAACGGCTAAAGGAACAACAAACAGAACCGGAGAAATATAGTATTTACTTTCAATTGCGCTTAAAAGCGAATCAACACCAGCAGTATTCTCTGTGGCATCAAAGGTAAATCCCAGTATAAAAAAAATGATCAGGGCGATCGAAATAGACGGAATAGTAGTCAATGCCATATACCGAATATGTGTAAACAGATCGGTGCCTGCCATTGCAGGTGCCAGATTCGTAGTGTCCGAAAGTGGTGACATTTTATCGCCAAAATATGCTCCCGAAATAATTGCACCTGCGATCATTCCCTGATGAATCTCCAAGGCAGTTCCTATTCCCAGTAATGCCACTCCAACGGTTGCCACCGTTGTCCAGGAGCTCCCTGTAGCTACCGAAACAACCGCACTAACTACACATGCAGCAACCAGGAAAAAAGTCGGATTCAGTACTTTTAATCCGTAATAGATCATTGTTGGCACTACACCTGAAGCCATCCATGTTCCTGCCAGGGCACCGATTAATAACAATATCATCAAAGCCGGTAAAGCCGATTTAATGCTTTTCACCATTCCGTCCTGCAATTGATCCCACTTAAAGCCTAATCTAACACCAACAACCGCTGCAACCGCAGCAGAAAGTAATAATGCTATCTGATTGGCACCCGATGTAGCATCATCGCCATAAATAGAAACGTTTAAGACCAAAAGAAAAATCAGAACCACTATTGGAAGTAATGCTATGATAAAAGATGGGGATTTGGTTGTGGCGTTCATGTCGAATCAAGTATGCTAAATTGGTCTTTGAATTAAAAGGAGTCCAAAAGTAAGAAAAAGCGTTAATCTATACTTCTTAAGAGTCAAAAAAAAGGAAGAATTAATCTTTGGATACTTTTGCTCTCGGTGTGTAAAAAAGAAGAAGTAAAACGGGCAATAAAGTTATATCTGCAATAAGGGCTACAAAAAGCGTAATGCACAGCAAAACTCCCATGTAGAAGGTTCCCATAAATCCTGAAAAAACAAGAAGAAAGAATCCAGAACAAAGAATGAGAGTTGTAAGGATCATGGCCTTACCGGTTGTCATATAGCTTCGTTTTAGAGCATATATTTTACCTCTTCCTTTCAAAAGCTCGTGTTTGAATTTCCCGAGGAAATGTATTGTGTCATCAACAGCAATACCAAATGCGATGGTGAAAATTATCGATGTGCTCGTTTTCAGATCAATACCAAAGAACCCCATTATTCCGGCAATAAACAGTAATGGAATGATATTGGCAACGATACTAATCACGACAATACGTGCCGAACGATATATCAGTCCGATTATTAGAGCAACGATCAATATAGAGATGCCCAATCCTTTGATCAGGCTAGTTGAAAGGTATTCCATATTCTTATCGATCAAATGTGCCGTTCCTGTTAACTGAAACTCAATAGTCCCATCCAGATCATGAGAGCGTAGGAATTTATCCAGACCTCTGTTCTTTTTAGATATTACCGTATTGCCAAGATCGGGAACAACACCACTGATTCTTGTGAAATTTTCGGTGCTGTCCATCATTGTTTTTATAAAATCTCCCTTATTGACAATACGTAATGATTTACGGAACGAACGGATCTTTTTAGTGGAGCTCGGCAAAACAAAATAATCTTTCACTCCAGCATGAGACGAGCGGTTCATCACCTTTAATGTTTTTACCAAAGAATTTTTAACAGATACTTTGTATGTTTTTTCCAGATATTGCTCTACAGTATCGAGTGTTTGCAATACTGATTTATCCCAGACATTGATGTTGGTATCTTTAAGACTCACAGATAGCTCGAATGGGCGAACTCCACCATAATGCTCGTCGAGAAAATTAAAATCCAGCTTCAACTTTTCTTTCGGAAGCAAATCGTCCATTAAATAATTATTTGTTTTAATCTGAAACATACCAATGATACTGAGTCCCACAACTACCCCGCTGATAACAAGAACCTTTTTTCGTTTTTTAAGCACCCAAATAAAACAGCGTTCTAAAAATCTTTTCCAAAAATGTTCTTTACTCCCTTTTCGGACATATTTTGGACCGGGGAACAAATAAAACAGCACTGGTAATGTCAAAAATGTTAAAAAGAATGCGAGAAGAACCCCTACTCCCATTACGATACCAAACGCCTGAATGGGCTGAATACTAACAAAATAAAGGGAAAAGAAACCAATGGATGTTGTAACGGATGTTAGAAGTGTAGCAAGTCCAACCTCTTTTACGGCAATTACAATAGCTGCATACGTTGATTTCTCTGTTCTCAATGCATCGAGATACCTTGAAACCAAATGGATCACATCCGACATCGAAACCACGAACATAATAGATGGCAATATGGAAAGTATAATGTTTATGGGTTCGTTAAAAGCCCCCATGATACCAACGATCCATATCATTGAAGAAAACACCACGATCTGCGGTATTAATATACCCCATCCCGACCTGAAAGCGAGCAATAGGAAGACAATAATTAGAAATGCGCTAAGTCCCACAAAAAGAATCATTTCATAGGTCATCTTGTCGATATAATACTTCTGACCAATCGTTCTTCCCGCTATTCTGACATTCTCAAAATCATATTTTGCGACTAAATGTTTGACATTTTTAATTAAGCGATCGCTTCTCTTCTTGGAAAGATAATCTTCATGTCGAACGAAAATACAGACCGACTTCCCATTATCGGAGACAATAGTATTGATCAATTCTACGTTCTTGAAAATTCGTACAGAGTCCGAATCTTTATCGAATTCATCAAGGTCTACATACTTCCTTGAAGAAGTCATTCCACCCGGAAAGATGTAATACTCTTCCAGATTTGTGATCGAATTAACAAAAGTGACGTCCTCGGCTTTCTCCAGGTCAATTGTATATTCATTAACCTTGCTTAGAAATAAAGAATCAAAAATTCCTGCATCACGTTCGATAGCAATTAGAAGAAAATCATTGTCTGATTTATATTTATCCCTGTACGACATAAAAAAATCAGTTTCTTCATCATTAGAGGGAAAGAATTTCTCGAAATTATAATCAAAGCCAACCTTGGTTACTTGATAACCAAGAAAGACGGTTACACCCAGAAAAAAGGCGAGCGCCACCCAAATGTATTTCCTGAAAGTTGATTCTCCAACCATTTAAGGCAACCGTTCGTTTAGAATGCGTCAAAGATAACCGCTTTGGCAAATATAGATATAGCACAATCTGATTACTTTTGAAGATTAAGTCTATTTAATTAATTTTGACAAAACAACTAACTATGAAAATCTCTTTACTATTTATCTTTTTTTCTGTTGCATTTTTTGGAGGCACTCAGAGTCTTACTGAAGCAACTGAGCCAGCAATTGGTGAAATGCGTTCCATGTATTTATGCGATTCTTTAACCGTGACTTATCCAGGCATAACAGGTACAGGTGTAACATGGGATTACACGGGGCTAAGTGGGTTCACGGGTGAAATGAGAAACATAACCATTTTGGATGCTGCAACATCCCCAAATGCAACTAATTTCCCTGGGGCAGTTAAGGCGATCCAATTCAGCGATAGATTGACAACCTATTATAGTACCAGTGCAACTCAAAAGGTTTCCCAGGGCTTCGTTTTTACTGAAAACTCTGTAGGAGATATTCTGGTAATGCTTTCAACAGATCCAGAGATACTCGTAACCTACCCATTCTCAAATGGAGATGTTCTGAATGATACTTTTGGCGGTACGCTTGAATTCAATTTTGCAGGTCCGCAACAAAGCGCGGTAACCGGCGTGACAGAGGCAACTATTGACGGTAAAGGAACGCTTAATTTACCTGGAGGTGTTTCACTGCCAAACGTACTTCGTTATAAAATTGTGGATACTTCAGCCTCTACACTTGTTGGTTTAGGCGCGCTTGAAATTATACGAATTCAATATGAATATTACGCACCCAGTCTTGCTCCGGAATATTTACCTGTGCTAACTTTTACAGAAATCAATATTGTTCAAGCTGGTGGTACAACTCCAGTATTTCCAACGGAAAGGCTGGTACTTTCGGCCTACGAACCTAATTATTTGGATGTTGCAGAAATTAATTCGAATTCGATCTCTGTATACCCGAACCCAACCAGCGAATCAATCCATATAAAAGGGCTGCAGGAATTAAATGCTGGTATCCGTTTTGTGGACCAGAGCGGAAGAATAATATTCTCCCAAAAGATCTCCAATGGAGAGTCTATAGATATTTCGCAGCTCGAAAAAGGAAGTTACATATTGAATATCAATCAAAATGGCGCAACGTATACAAAACGTATCGTTAAAAATTAGGCCCTGACAATTAGATAGATTAAACCTATAACACTATAAAAGCCCTTCAATGCTTACTTTTTAATAACGGCAATGAAGGGCTTCACTTGTTGATAATTTCGTGAATAGAAAATATTCATGGAGCTGACTTCAGTATCAATTCTTATTATATTCGAACATTGATTCTGTTATGAGCAAATTTTGTACTTTTTTTTCAGCACTTGTTGTCGCACTCTTCTCTTTTGGTCAAATCAATGAGGATTTAAATCCGGAGGAAAGGGCTTATCTGTTTCATATAGTTAAGAAAAGTCCAATATTAAACAATAATTTTGGCCGGTATTTTGATTATCAAGGCCCCTTGATAAAATTTCCAAATGGCAAAGTTAATTACGACTCCGTGGAGCTGCTGATCATTAACAATCCACATTTTTTAACCATTAGAAAGCGGGAAATATCGAAATCAGCGAAGGGACTGATTGCAGAAGCCTCAAACAAGATGGCCATATGGGAGCTGAACAAAGTGTTAATGGTAAAGCGCACGTCTCCCAATAATTTAAAACAATACGAAAACGAGTACCGCAATTTTGAGTCGCTATTACTCGATAAATTACCACCAAATGCCACCAGAATTAAAAACCAAACAATCATTCCGCATCCAAAATTGTTGAATATATTGAATCCCAGCCTCACTTTGGACGATAAGATCATGCAGATCGGAACGATGCGATTTCTATCGGACAATGATCGACTTTTGACCATAAGGGCAATGAATGAATCGGTAAATAAATACGTTGAGCAGAGATCGCTTCAAATTTTTTCGGCACTTGGAGGGAAATCAGATTCGTTCACTAACGTTCTGGTTGCTGCTGGTGATGGAAGCAGTACAACGGGTATCTTGGAAGAGCGTGAAAAGAATGAAAAAGGAAAATGGAATAAAGGCCTTCCCAAAGCCGTTGGGCTGTTCCCTTATGATGTTATATTAGAAACGATACAGGAAAAAAAGAAAGCGAAAACCATCATAGAGCCAATGCGCTACACCGAAGACAATTTTAAAACATTCGGTAAAAATAAAATCACAAATGTCCATTTAGATGTATGGGGCTACAATTCTGAAAAACAGACAACTGTAGTAATCGAAAAAAACGGATTGTCCTATCATTTATTCGGATCAAAAGACACTAGATTTTTGTCCCCCGACTCCAGTTTTTCTAATGGAACAACTTTTCAGTCGATTATTAATGATCTGGAATTCAATAAAATTGAAAAACTTAATGAAATTATTACCGGAAGACGCGGATTAAGTTACTGGATAGCATATAACAACAAGAAAAAAGACGCTACTGAATTAAAAATAGTAAAATCCGAGAAGGAATATTCTGACCTTGGTTATATGCCTATTTCCACATCTCGAAAACCTTCCAGACAGGTCAAAAGATCTAAAAGAAAGGCAATCAGAACTGGCTCTACAAGCTTTAATGGGACGCCAACGACGAAATCAAATAAGTCAGAGCGGAAGAAATTGCAAAACACAATTGTTACCCTTTACGGACTGTTTGAATCGTACAAAGTAAAAATTTCCAAGCTGGAAAAACAAAAGCAAGAAGTCATTGATCTAATGGCTCAATACCAGAGAAAACTGGATATCTACAAAACAATAATGGGACGTAGATGGGCAAAATTTGAAGAGAAAAATGGGACGTACATCTTTGAGGACTCTTCTACCTTCGAGCTCTCCACTCAGGAGTTTCAATTTAAACCGTCGGAAAAAGTAGAAGATTTCGAAATTCGCCTCATTGCAATTCCAGAGTCCTGTTTGTCACGATCGG
>Ga0315334_10000665_pt1 | contig 20944 bp, 13 predicted proteins | sample M150034915metaG_FD_205555 | JGI IMG/M metagenome (GOLD analysis project Ga0315334, IMG submission 205555) | Ammonia-oxidizing marine archaeal communities from Monterey Bay, California, United States - M1 500m 34915 | ecosystem: Environmental > Aquatic > Marine > Intertidal zone | place: USA... | reverse complement strand
AGGAAAGCACTTTAGGAAACTCGATTGTTTCACACAGCCGTGAAACAGACGGTTCGCGGGCACGCCACGGAGTGATCGGTGGTGACTTCAAGTGCAGATTTTGCTAATCACGAAGCATCAGGACTCTCTCGTCGCTAATGTGGTTGAAGCAATACGGCATTTCCATGAATGGTTTACCCTCGCAAGCGAATCGCATCGCGATCTTTCTAATTGCGTTGCAATGGGGATTTGTGTCGTGTTGTTTTTTATCAGCGAATGCCGAGGAAAAACCAGCATGGCAAAACGGGATTTCGACATGGAATGGTCAGGACTACGATCTGCCTGCAATTCCAGGCAATGAGAAAGAGTTCACGTTGCCGACCGCGACGCCCAAAGAAGTGCCTTATACGATCCCGACAAACCCTGGTGCAGCCAACGCAGTTTTGTCTCTGCCTGGCCGCCGCCTTGCCACCAATCCAGAGGCGTCTAAAGTCGTATCAGCGGAGGATGCATTGAGTGGAATCACAATGCCAACTGATTTTGCTGATCGATCGAGTTGGACAGCTTCCGGATCCGATGATGTGAACTCTGGAATCGAAAAAAGGCTAGCGGGGCCACCGCTTCCCAAAATCGATTCTGCCGTGGAGGTGCAGCGATCGAACTTGGATTTCAATGCTGGCATGAACGCTGAACCCGCTTCCCTGTCGGACGTAAGGTCAAACAATGAGAGCAGAACCACGTTGGACTTGCCCGCCGAGTTTCCTGCGACTGACGCTGCCGGCCCTGGCACCGATACCGAGGCTGAATCCGTTGAAGTTGTAGAACCGTTTCCGTCTGGTCAGACACCACTCACCGAACAGCAAAACAGCAACTGGGAGGTGTCTGAGCCGACACCTTTGCAGACGGAAGTCACTCGCTGGTATCAGTATCCCCGTCGTTGGATGAACGGCTGGGATTCCCATGCGGAATTCGGACTTGATGGCAGTGATGGAAACGCAAACACATTGGCGATTCAAACAGGAATGGAATTAAAGCGAAAAACCGATCAGTACACGCTCGGCATGGATATCAACTATCGGCAAGCGAGCAGTCGCAACAAAACGACTGAAGAAAACGGACGTTTCAACATCGATTTCGATCGTCTGCTTGGCAATACGTCATGGTCAGCTTTCGCGAAGCATGGCATGGAATGGGATCGGTTCAAACCCTTTGATTTACGTTTGAACCTGAACGCGGGTACCGGTTACTTCTGGATTCGAAATGACGACACCACCTTGGTAACACGTTTTGGTGCTGGTGCTTCACGAGAGATCGGGGCCCCTATGGACGACTGGGTTCCTGAGGCAGTCTTGGGGTTTGAAGCTGAACGCCAAATGACGGCGAGACAAAAGCTGAAAGGTAAATTTGATTACTTTCCGGCTTGGGAGGACTTCGGTAATTACCGATTGGTCAGCGATGTTTCCTGGGAAATACTTCTCGACGGAAGCGAAAACCTGAGCTTAAAACTTGCTGCGACGGACCGTTACGACAGTTCACCTCAGGGAGCAAAACCAAACGATGTTTACTACTCGTTGCTGCTGCTCTACAAATTCTGAGAGCGACTCCCAGTGCACGCAATCTAGCGTATAAAAACTTCGATCATCGTGCCAGGTAACGGTCGCGGAATCACCGTTTGATTCCATGTAGGGGGACCGGTCAAGCCTCTTGCATTGCGAGAAAACCCATATCGCTCGCTCGGAAAACCGACAGCGTTCTTGTTGAGATTGCCGTCGTCATTCTCGTCATGAAAAACTGCGATCGAGATACTCTCTGGCAACATATCAAGTGGTACCTGCACAGTCACTTCACCGCCATTGATTGTCTCGATGCTCGAGAACACGGAATCCTGTGAACTACTGAGGGTCGATTCTGAACCGTAGATTACCATCTTCATGGTTCCCAAATCGTTCGCCGACCCGGTGATTCGAATCGTGACGACACCAATGCTGCCATCACCAGAAACCGTGTTCACCGCATCAATGCTCCCAGAGTTGGGAAAACGCGGCTTTTGGAAGGACAGATTTTGTTCATAGAACAGAATACTGCCACCAACCATCACAATGATGGCCACAAAGCAGAGAAGCAGATTGCCATGATTCTGCTTCCAGCGACTCGGTTCCGTCATCAGAGAGTCGGAATCTGGATTGACGGGAAAATCCTTGATCAAGATTACACCTTTTGGTGAAACAAGCATTTGAGAGTCTGACAATCAATTAGTCTACCAGTTTCTCTCCCACTGCCTAAACAGGAGCACACATCTCGAGACGTTTTCTGGTGCTCAGGCGGTATTTTGATACTCAGGCGGTTGCCGGAATTGCCGCCTGCAAATCACGAATCAATTCCTTTTGGTGGGACAACCAGAATTCAAACAGCTCGTCATGGTCCTCCCATCGCACCCACATTTCTGAATGAGGTTTCAGAATCCGCTTCATTCCCGCAACTGCCTGTGGCAGCAACGACTGGCAATTTAACTCGCGGTATTCCTCACACCACTGCCTGGCGATTTCGGGCAGTCCCGGCTGCGGCCCGGAAACAACAACTCGGAGCATTTCCGAAGTACAGACGACACCCACACAAGCGAGGAAGTCGAGGGAGTCAAGCCCGCTAAGGTCAAGGCACTTTACGAAGAATGCGATGGGATCGGAATCATGGAGGTCTTCCAGCCAATCGCAGGCGATGTCGTCCTCGAATGTCCTGAAACCCCATGAACTCATCGCTGTCGGTCCGTCTTTAGCGGTTAAAGAAGATCAAATGGCAAGGAAAACGCGTTGAGCCGAATCAGAAGGGCATTGCAACCATTCCAGACCACAGCACGCTGTGAATCAACGGCTGTGAATCAACGGCTGTGAATCAACGGCTGTGAATCAACGATGCTCGCTATCGAAAGATGTCTCTTCGACGGAGAACTCATCCACCCCGGTCCCCAATATCGTGAGTTTACCAAACCCGGCGATCTCGGTTACCTTCCCTCTCATCCCCAGCGTTTCTTAAATGCTAAAGATCAATTATCCCACCACCAGCGATTGCCATTTGTCGCGGCCAATGCGGTGCTGCAGACGTCATGAAGGCTTTCATCCGTTTTCTGCTTCTGGACGACCTCAAAGCCGTTGATGTCGACGCCACCCGATGCGGTCACCACCCATTTTCCACCGCGACCTCGAATGAAGCTGCACTGGGGATCAACCGCTTTTGGAGTGAAATAAGTCGGCAAAGGCAAAATGTCACTCTCGGCCGTGAGCAGCGAGAGATCGAGATTTGCCTTCTCTGAAAGTCGTTCCTGAACAATCAGGGTGGCGACGATGGTCAGGTCCATGATGTTTTGCAAATCAGAGAAGATTGGCATTTGACGTGACAGTTCCGAGTATTTCTCAGTCATGCTGTCAGCCCACGCTTGAGCTACCTTGTCAGTCTTTCCTGTTTGTGCGGCAGTTCCATCAGGATTAGTGGAATCCAGCTCAGTCAACGTTTTCACACCTTGACCACTCAGTTTCCAAGCCAAGCCATCCTCGCTCTTTGCAAGCGCATCGTAGTCGCAAGCCATCCACCAGCGTGGGTTTTGGTTGGAAGCGTGGGCGGTGTTCTTGGACATTTCCAAATAGCTGGTCAAACCATCGACAGGTGAATTGGCCAACCCCATGGCAACACGTTTCATTTCATAGTCAGCGGCAACCATGGTTCTCGCAAACCGCGAGTTGGTTGGGACACCGGTCAACTGAATCGTTTGGGGTCCGAAGGCCTCACGCATGGAAGCCTCGTAAACTGCAGGGTTCTGTCCAGGACGCAACGTGATACGACGCAATAGTTTTTGAAGACGAAGGCGTCCTTCGGCGGTAGGCTCAATCGAACAACTGATTCCTTCGTTGCGAGCAGTCTCAACGCTCCGCAATGCAATCGCGAGGTCAGACAAACGCATCGTCGCTCCGCCTGTTACAGTCCCGACCACGAACCCATCGGGACGCAGTTTCCAAGGCTCGGCCGGACCGGCGATAATCACGTCGTTTTTCTCTTTGTCGACAAAGATATATTTGATTCGCTGCAAGCCAGCCAAAAATTCAATGTCATCGGGGATCTCGCGGCCTTGCTCGTTACTGGCCTTGATCGCATTTTGAAGCCCACGGAGTGAAACCATCCGCATGTCCGTCTTCTTGTCCGCGTCACCAGCCAAAGGGGCCAAGCCCTGCCGCAGGGTGTTGGACAGTTCCGTCAATTCCTCAACGGTGGCACTCCGCATGATTCCGGCGGCGTCGATCATGACACCACCGACCGCCCGGCCATTATTATTATTACCTCCAGCATGGGCAGTCAGGGGAAGCGTCAAAACGCCAACACAGACAGTGAAGAAGAAACGACAAAGACGTTGTAAGGCCAAATCCATCGCAGTGGATCTCCGGGATTGCTGACAACGTAGAACGCCGCCAGAAGTTAAAAGGTTTTACTAGATAACCACATTGTGACCAAGGTTTTGCATCTTTTCGAGCAAAATCTGCTTTTCCTCAAGGATAGTTCACCCAAAAAAAATCGGCAACTGAAGGTTATGCCGTCTCGTCCGGCTATCAACGGTGGACGGGAAATGCCGCAGATTCTAGTTTGGAGGGAGCGGAAAGCGGAACCGCAATCGGCAAAACTGGGCTACTGGAGCCGATTTCATGAACTCGGAGCAAGCATTTTGACTGCTATGGATCCAACACCCCCGTCGAATTCCACCGATGATTTGAGGGACCAAGGTGCCTATTTGATACTCCGTAGTGCGGGTAGATGGAGCGATGTGTTCCGGCTCACCGCCCCCCGGGGGGCAGTGCTGGGCAGGGCATCTGCGAATGAAATCGTGCTTCGAACGGAACAGGCAAGTCGCCAACATGCCCGCGTATCATGGGCTAAGGACGTCTGGATGCTTGAAGATCTGGGCAGCCGGAATGGCACCCTTCTGAATGGGCAGCTGATTTCCGAGGCCACGCGACTGGAAGATTCTGACCTGATCGAAGTGGCTGGTTTTGCGATCACGTTTGCTCGGCGGATCGAAGGCGGAGTCGGCGAGCCAGTGCGATCGACTGACTCATCGGCTCAGGCAACTGACGATCAGATCACGATGGAAATGGACGCGGGCTCGATTACCGATCGACGTCGCCACAGTTCGTACCTTTACGATCGTGCCGGTTCTGCCAAATCTACATCTGATGCGGCCAAAGGTCAGTCCAGTCAGCGTCTGCTTCAGTTGGCCTTCTCTCTGGCTCGCTGCGATGAAGTCGATCAGGCCGTGGACATCGTGCTGGATTGTCTTGCAGATCATGTGAAGATGGACACAGTAGGTGTCTATGTAAGGCAGACCAAGCAACCACCCAACAAGTCCCACGAAATCCCCTTGGCCGGGACACGACAAACCGGATCACGCAGTTATCGGCGGCCCCCTGAGTCTCTGCTTTCCGCAGTCGCCGCAGAAGATGGCGAGGCAGTGCTGGCCCGCAACGTGATGGGCGATGAACAACTGGCGACCGAGAACAGCCGTGGTGAGCTTGACGTCGAGAGTGTTGTCATGGCACCAGCAAGAGATCACAAGAACCAGCTTCGTGGGGTGGTTCATGCAACAACCACAGCCGGCACTCCTGCTCTCGCTTCCGACGACCTCGAATTCGTCGTAGCAGCATGCGAGATATTTGGCGAGTCTCTCTGGAATCTGGCGGACCGCAGACGCCTCAATCGTTCGCTCCGCCAGAGTCAGAAACAGATTCAGGAACTTCAGGATCGCCTTGGAGACAAGGTGCGAATTATCGGACAAAGCCAGTCGATCGGCGATATCATTCAGCAAATCGGCATGGCAGCGCCGACAAACGCAACGGTGTTGGTGCGTGGTGAATCAGGTGTGGGAAAAGAACTTGTGGCGGCTGCGCTGCATCACGCCAGCAAGCGGAGTAATGGGCCGCTGATCTGTTTGAATTGTGCTGCCCTGACACCGACACTGCTTGAGAGTGAACTCTTCGGTCACGAAAAAGGCTCCTTCACCGGCGCCACCGAACGTAAACGGGGCAAGTTTGAAGCAGCCGATAGCGGCACTTTGATGCTCGATGAAATTGGGGAGATGAGTCCCGAAGTACAAGCAAAGTTCCTCCGCGTACTTGAGGGTCACCCGTTTGAACGTGTGGGTGGACACGAAGCGATCAAGGTTGATGTGCGAGTTGTGGCAGCGACCAATCGCGACTTGCAAAGCATGGTACGTGAAGGCAAGTTCCGGCAGGACCTGTACTACCGATTGCACGTGATCGAAATTCTCGTCCCGCCCCTGCGAAAACGGGGCAAAGACTGCTTGCACCTGGCCGAGTACTTTTTGGCACAATTCAACCATGAAATGGGCCGACGAATCGAAGGCTTTACTGATGCCGCAAAGCAAGCTTTGCTGGAATACTCGTGGCCGGGTAATATCCGCGAGTTGAGAAACGTGGTTGAAAGGGCCGTCGTCCTCAATATGAAGAATAGAATCGACGTAAAGGACCTTGCCCTCTCACCTGCCGCTGAGGGCCTGTCTGCAACCAGCCAGCCTGACGAGCCAGTTGAAATGACTCTGGCACAATTGGAACAGATTCACATCGAACGCGTGCTTCGGCACACCGATGGAAACAAGAGTCGAGCTGCTGCCATCCTAAGCATCGAACGCAGTACACTCGATCGAAAGCTGAAGCGTTTTACGGCGTCACGCTGATCACGCTGTGGATCAGGCCACAGGCTAGCTGACGGCTTGAAGGTTTCCTGCTCGCCTACCGGATCTACAAAACGGCCATCGCAATGAAATGGCATCCCGGCCCACGCCTGCTACTGGGTCAGCTGCATCAGAGGATCCTGATGTTCTCCGCCGAGAAACACAGACGACTTCCCTTGATGTCTCAGGCTTTAAGGTCAAGATATTGCCCCGATGCGTCGTCATCTGCTCCCTCTGACGCTGGGACACTGCTCTGCTCGACGGCTTCATTCAAGTTCTTGCCCTTCATCACCTGGTCGTCTGGCGTCTGCTCTTCACTTTCTTCACGATGTTCGAATTGGTCAAGGATCTGGCGTCCATTTCCATCGCGATCTCCCGCTTGCTCTCCCGCGTCAATCGCATTCGAATCGGCGGATTTTCCGCCGGGTTTTTCCGCAGTTGATTGCTGACGGATCGATTCAATCGCTTGGGCACCTGCTTCACCGCCTAGGGCAGCTGCCCAGCTGGTTCCGGCGACAGATGCAGCGGCACTCGGATTGATATTCATTGACGTGTCCTTCGTATGTGGAAGCCTCAGTCAAAGATCTAGAACGGCAGCCAATTCCCCAGTCTCGTTTTCGGTTCTTCTGCGATCGCTTCAGTATCATCCGAGATTGCAGGGAAAATCTTCTCAAGGGTCTCTTCAACACCTTCCAAAGCTCTTCGCTGGTAAGTCAACGCATGCAAGGGTCCGCGGACATCAATGGTCCACAAGGTGTATTGCTCACCGAGTGTGAGCAGTCCCATCAACGTATTCCTCGGATTGACTTGCGCTTGAAAGCTTACGTCAAGTTCTTGCCGATTGTCGAATTTTCCGTAGCCATTTAAAGCAATTAAGTCGCCAGATATGTTGATGCGGTCAAAGGCAATCGTCTCTCCAAAGAGGTCGAATCGAACTTCTGCATCTGTCAGTGCTGAGTAGTCTTTTTCATCCGGCTTCTTGATCCTAAGCAGTTCCATCACCTGATCCATCAGGGGCAACTTATAGAGCGTAGCCTCAGAAACCAGCGACCAACCGTTGCCTCTGAGCATATTTATATTTCCCAGCCTGCCCCACAACCTGGTGCGACCTCGAATGCTGCCCGACATTTCACTTCCATTCTGCCCGAAGTCGGCCAGCATCTCGGGGACTTCTGCTTCCTCCAGATTGACGATCACGTCGAAATCGCCTGTCGACAGCAGTACCTTGCCATCAACAACGATCCTTCCATTGAATAAATTTCCACGGATCTTGTTTTCACCGCGAGCTATGGCCCGTGGATCATTGAAACCAACATTATCTGGGGATGCCCTCCCACGAGCAGGATTGCCGAGGTACAGCATTGTGTTGGCAATCGAAAAGGGACCGCTAATATTTGTGATCTGCAGATCGTAGACATGCATCGAATCGATCTGGATATTCCCCCCTGCCAGAATCCCGCGATCGTCTTGCCTGCCCTTGACCTTAATACTGCCTCGCAGCGAATGAACCGGGCCGACCTCGGCAATCCGATTTCCTTCCAGTTGCAGTGCAATGTCCCAAGTCAACGTAGGATTCGCGTGGTCAGCGTCAGGCAGTACGATCGTTGTTTCCCCTGACACACCGATGGGACCTCGAAGCTGCAACGCTTTCATGCCCTCACGCATTTGATCGGGCATGGCAGCGATCAGTTCCGCATCCGGCAACAGCCGACTGCCGCTGTGGAGATTCAACAGCAGTTCCCATCTCCCCTCAGCGTTCTGCAAGCATGTACCGTTCGCTGACAGCATCGATGCATCATGACGTCCTTTCAATGACATTAGCTCAACCTTAGAGCCATCATAGAACACTGATCCTGCTGTGACATCGATTCGATAAGGCAGGTAAGTTGGACGCAGACTCAATGTTCGGCTGGTAACCTGATCGGAATCAAACTGGTTGGCTGTCAAATCAAGTTTCAGCTGCCCGTCCAATCCGATTTGCCTGAGGTTGACGGTCAACTGATCCAGAATGCCTGTCGGAGAGATCGAGTCCCAAATGTGTTTTGCGTCTTCTGGCATCGAGTTGCGAAGCGTGTCATCCATCAATACTTTGGTTGCATTAAACTGCAAGTCCAGATGTGACTGAGCCGCATACGGTGAAGGACTTTCCCCAGAGACAGCGGTGGATTCACTTCCCGTTGAATCGTCTGCGACAGAGTCTGGCAAGCGATAAATTCCGCGACAAACGACGTCCTGGCCGTTGGCACTGAGGCCACGCAATCCACCCAATCTGATGACATTGTCCTCGACCTGAATTTTTCCATTCACCTTGTACAACGGGTACGTGAACTTCTCATAGCGAACATATCCATCGCTGATGCGTACATCGATCTTTCGAGATGTTGTGCCATTTGCATCAGTCGTCAGCAGAGCAGTTGCGAGTTGCAGACTGCCACGAGGCTTGAGCGAACGCACAAATGTTTCAAGTGCTGTTGTCTGACTACCACGCGGCGAAAGCGCCTTGAGGAACGTCGCATCGATCGGCACCGGGCCATCAGTCGTGATGGCGAATGATCTTTCAAGCGTGATGCCCGGTTTGATTGGCAACCTGAATGCGCACTGCATCTGATTCGATCCAATGCTTCCTCCCAACCTTTCAGTAAAAGCAATCCCGTCCCGGATTTCAACTTTTCCAAATATACTCTCAACAGGATAGGGAAAGCGTTCGTATTGCACGTCGACACCCTTGCAGGTCACATGGCCATCGAGCTTCCACTGGGAATCGACATGCCGAAGGTTGCCTGCGACATCCACACGCCCATGTGGTAAGAATCGATTCCAGCTGGCTTGCATCTTGGCGGGTAGAGCAGCAGCCAGACGTTCATTGAGCATGATATTGTTTGCATTGAGCTGCAAATCGGCAGTGCATGGCCACTGATAACCGTTGATGCGGCCGCTTGTGCGCACCAATGAATCGCCAAACGTAAACTGGGACGATTGAATCGTGATTCCCTGTGGATCACAGGTGGCGATCCCGCGAATCTGCGAAATGGCCTGCGGGATGGAAGGATGTGAAAAACGCCCCTCGTGTACTGTCGTCCGGAGCTTGTAATCAAGTTTCCCCGTCGGCGATAGGTGCGCGGAAAAACTCGTGTCGCAGATGCACTGCAGATCTTTCAGGTCACGGGCATGCTTGCCCCACTCCATTGGCAGGCGATCAAATAGATCCCGACTGAGATAGGCCCCTTTGATCACGCCCCGAACATCGATTCCTTGTTCACGCGTGTCTATCTGAATGAGCAACGAATTGGCAAAATCAGTAGCACCACGCAGCGTGATACTGTCGTCTGTCTTGCCCTGTGCATTAGGCTTGCGAACGATAAGCACCTCTGGAAACGATGCCGCCATCGGACGACTTCGCGATTCACTATCCACCAGATTGACACGCAACCGGCGAATCTCCATGCGTGGTGCCGCCGGGCCAAACTGTGGCATGGGCAATAGATCGCAAAGTGACGGACGTCCATCCGATTTGAATTTGGTATTGGCATGAACTCCATCAAGAAGGATTCGATGCGTCTTTAACGGCAGCCCTTCGTCACCCAATTTATCGGTATCGAAATCGGCTTCCACCGTCAGTCGCTCAATCCGAAGCATCTCGTAGGCCTCGTCACCATTGACTGCTAGTGAAGGATCGAAAATTCGAAGGTCTTCAAATACAAAACCAACGCTCGGATCAAAGTGTCCCCGACGCAGCGAGACAATGTGATTTGGGTAGTGCTGCTGAAACAATTTCAGAACGTGCCGCCGCGCCGTTTCTCCTAAGGTCTGCGGTGTCAGTGTGTAAACGACAAAAGCAACACCAATGCAAGCGAGCGCAGCAGTGAATAGCCGCGAGATTAGACTCGGCTTGGCAGAAATCGGCGCATCCTTGATGCCATTCAAACCGGGGCCTTGAGGTGGCAGGTGTTACGAGCGTTCCATCACGTCGCGGCCCGATAATAGCCCCGTTTTCAAAAATCCAGCCAGCCCAAAAACTGCCAAAAACGGTAGATCCAAGGAGACTGCCACGGGCTTTCCAGTGATGCTGACATTGAAAACACGCTCAATGCAAGCAAACCATAGAGCGTTCCCCGTCGGGCCTGCGTGTTCCTGAACCACGCCATGGTTGGCGTCACGACAATCAGCCATAACGGCGCAAACCATAACAACCAGCGAAAACAGACACTGACGCCCCCGTAGTTTCGGTCGATCAGTGGGCGGTTCAGATAAAACAGGAAACAGACAGTCGTCGCTATCAGAATGGCCAGCGTCAAGCGTCGAGATTCAGTTGGCCCACCCGTCAGCCCCATAAAAAAGCCGACAGGCACCAACAACCACAACGGCGTGAGCGAGAAAATCCCATGGTGCCCGACCGTCATTTGGGTAAAATAGATAAACCGGGACGGCTCTCCTCGGTCGACACCACGACGTGCCCCATCCTTCCAATAAGTATTGGGGTACTCGTACCAATCGTCCCAGTGTGCCAAAGACCAGCCCGTTTCTGAATGCAGGAGCGCAAACTGATGGTCATTGGATCGCACCCTCCAGCGGGCGTCTTCATCTGATGGTGCAACTTGAATTTGACTACCGCTATCAACCAATCCGGCTTGGACGAGTTGATCTGTGATCTCCCGTTTCAAAGCTTCTCCTGGCTCACTCGACTCGGCTGTTTGCGAGATCAGAGTGGCAATGGTGTCACCGTTGCCACGATGTGCGTAAGGTGGGCGAAGGCTTTCGTGGGCGAGCCAATTGGTTCCGAAAAAGCCAAATGCCACAATCGCGACGCCCCCAAGAAAAGGAACGACGGATGATCGATTTTTCCAAGCAAAAAGGCCAAACCAAAACACCAGCATCGAGAGCGCTGGCAGTTCATTAGCCGCGGCAAATGCCGCACTGGCCCCGGCAAGTAACCACAGCGACGTGAATCGGGCCGGTTTGCTTTTTTCTGTTGAGGGATCACCACAGCAGGTGCCGAGGTAGAGCCACGCCACCAAAGCCGTAGCCGTAGCTGCAGGCAAGTGGTTGTTCAGTGAAATGGAAAACGGCAGCAGCATGGTGCCGAAACAGCATCCCAATGCTGCGATTCGTTTGGACCAGTCGTCTTTGCCGACTCGTTCGATGCAGCCCAGTGTTGCCAGGAAAAAAATCGCCAGCAGAGGCAGATTCACCAAGGCAATTATGATCCTTCCCAGATAGATCGGCTGTTGGGTCAATGTCATACCGGTCGCAAGATTCACGACCTTGTAGACGCCTGCCACGGCAGTCGGAAAGAGCGGCGGTTTGCTGCTGTAGTAATGTTGTTGGTCGTCCGGTCCCAGATGGCGAACTTTGTCGATCGTTTGCCAGGGATGAATATGTCGACGGATTGGATCGACGATTTCGATCTGTGTGTCGATAGCGTAGGTACCATGCTCTACAAGCGACGCGACGGTACACCAGCGACTGCGGTCGTTGGCACTCAGAAATGCAGTCGTACCATCGCGACCGGTAACAACAGAGATTCGCCCAGCGGTCAGCGCCAGGGCGACAACCGCAAGTATGTAGTACGTCCCGCGTCTTGCACTGGATTCAGTTGATTCCTGCCCAGTCATGATGGCTGCCTCAAAGGTTCGGCCTCAGCCTGCCCCATTCTTGCTGGAACACGTTCTGCAACACTGAAAGTGTCGCGTGCCCCATGCGTGCGTGCGACGATCAATTCAGCCAATAGCCCTGCCAGCAGGAATTGCGCGCCTAGCAGAACGGCAAGGATGCAGTAATAAAAGACTGCCTTTTCGTGAAGATGAACGTCATCGATACTGACGGCAAGACGCGAGATAATCCACCAAGCGGAAAGGTAAACCATACCGATCCCACCTGCTGCAAAAAACAACATGCCTCCAACCCCAATCAGGTGTAAAGGGCGACTGGAAAATCCAGTCAACAGGTAGATCGTCAACAAGTCAAGGAAGCCTTTGAGCATCCTTGAGAAGCCGTATTTTGAGTGCCCGAATTTACGGGCGTGATGTTCCACCACGATCTCGCCAGGCTTCCAACCGCGGGCAGCAGCGAGTACCGGAATGAAGCGGTGGCGTTCCCCGTACAGTTCAATCTCGTCAAAAATCTCTCGACGATACGCTTTGAAACCGCAGTTGTGGTCGTGCAGCTTGACACCTGTCAACGTACTGACCAGCCAGTTGAATACGCGACTGGGCAGCACCTTGTGCAACGGATCATGGCGGACCTGTTTCCAGCCGCTTACGACGTCAAAGCCCTCGTTCAGTTTTTCCAGAAATCGCGGAATTTCCTGCGGATCATCCTGCAGGTCGGCGTCCATCGTGATCACGAATTCACCGCTGCATACCTCAGCTCCAGCAGAGAGCGCTGCAGCCTTTCCAAAGTTGCGGCGAAATCGAATCGCTTCGGTGGTCGCATGGTCCTTGACCAGTCGCTGCATGACCTGCCAAGTGGAATCCGTAGATCCATCGTCGACAAACACGATCTGAGCTTTGATTTGGTGCGCGGCACAAACGTCAAGGATGCGGGTATGCAATTCCTCAATCGACTCATACTCGTCGAGCGTTGGAATGATGAACGAAACCGTGCAGGGCCGTGAGACCCGTTCCCCCGGTTCAAGTGAATTTGAATCGGTCGCTGACAGATCGTTGGGCTGTGGCTGGCTAGATGCACCGAACTGATCGTCAGTGAACTCTGCATTGTTTGGATCGGGGGAGGGCAAGAGATTCTCGCGATCAATGTGAGAGTTGAGGTGCAGAATGCTGGGTGGGACGCACCCTGCTTGTTGCTACTCCATTATGCCCATCTGCATGATTCATGCCAGCGGCGACACAGTGACATTGCCGTTGTGGTCAGCTTAATCATGCTCAAACAGACCCGCCTGATCCCCGCACGATGCAGTCATTTTCCTGTTCAAAAGGGGCCGGAAAACCCTCCACGTATTATCGCCGGAATCAGCAAAATCAATTTCAGAGCCGTTTGAACACTCGCGACGGCAAGTCCAGTCGTTTATAAACTTACGTCCCGCGATCGCCCGCAAATTGGTGTTTGACGCTGATATCTCCTCCCCGACGAGCCTTTGTTTTCTTTATGAATACTTCTGACTCACCTTCACCTCAACGCCAGTTCAATACAAAGCTGGGGTTGTTGCTGTTCTTTGTTTACTTGGCTCTGTACACCGGATTCGTCCTGATTAACGCCTTCGCCGCGGACAGGATGGAAACAATCGTTCTGGCGGGGCTAAACCTGGCCATTGTGTATGGTTTCGGCTTAATCCTGTTTGCTCTCCTGTTGGCTCTGATTTACGGCCTGCTCTGCAAGAGCGAGCCATTGGAAGACCTCATGTCGACCAAAGCAGCCACCACCGAGGAGGATTCCAAATGATTTACGAACCCTCTGCTCTTGCTGTCTTTGTATTTCTCGGTTTCGTGGTCGGAACGGTCGGCCTGAGCTTTTTTCTGGGTCGGAAAGCCAAATCCTCTGAAGGATATTTTGCCGCTCATGGGCAAATCCCTTGGGCTGTCAACGGTGTCGCGTTCGCCGGTGACTACCTCTCAGCCGCATCATTCCTTGGTATCTGTGGCATGATTGCCGCCTACGGATACGACGGTTTTCTCTATTCGATTGGCTTTCTCGCTGGATGGATCGTCGCACTATTTGTGATCGCCGAACCCATGAAGCGTCTGGGGAAATTCACTTTCGCCGATGCGCTCGATGCAAAATTCAATTCACGGGGAATCAAGGGCGCCGCAGGGGTCAGCACTTTGGTCGTCAGCATCTTCTACCTGATTCCGCAAATGGTTGGTGCCGGATCACTGATCCAACCTTTGCTTGGTTTACCACACTGGGTAGGAGTGTTGATGGTGGGGGTCGTCGTGATCATGATCGTCGTTTCCGCTGGCATGGTTTCGACCACTTGGGTTCAGTTTCTCAAAGGATCCCTGCTTGTTATTTTCAGCACCGTGTTAGTAGTCATGTTACTGCAGAAAGGTCTGACGACTGACACAAGTTCTTTCCAGACAATCGGCCCACTGAGCCCGGAGAGCCTGACTCAGGCAACCATTGACGGACGCAAGGTCATCCCGGCTACTGATGGTTGGCAGGGAACACCCTCAGAAGGCCAGCAGTTCATTCGCTTGGTCCCTAAAGAAGGAGCAGGGTACGAGGTTTTCCATATCGACGACGTGCCGAACTCGGACGAAAAATTGCTTCGACAAGCACAAGCGGTCACCGGCTCAGGAGCGTCCAAGTGGATCGACGGAGCACCCAATGGTCGCGGTGAAGGAGAACGAGAATTGCAACCAATTGGTCATCTTTCGAAACTACCCGGTGGCAAAACGAAAACAGGCCCCCTCGGTCCCATCTCTTTTTTCACAACGATCGGTGACAGCGAAGTCGTCTTGTGGGGCAACACAACGATTACGCACGCAACAGGCCCCAAGACAACTGTCTATTACCAGAAGCCGACCGCCGGAAAACGTGTCTTGCGACCAGGTGAACATCCCAAATTTGCAGGTATTCGAGGTGACAGTTTTGGCGATCGGCTGAATTTCCTGTCCCTGATGCTCGCTTTGTTCTGCGGAACAGCTTCCCTGCCTCACATCCTGATCCGTTATTACACCGTCAAGGATGGTGCTGCCGCCCGCAAAAGTACGATCGTGGGAATCGCCACGATCGGTTTCTTTTATGTGCTAACCCTTTATCTCGGATTGGGGGCGATGACCAGCGGCGCCTTGGATCTGACCGATACCAATATGTCAGCACCCTTGCTTGCAAACAGCATTCGTCCATGGTTGTTCGCCGTCATCTCGGCAATTGCCTTCACGACTGTGCTTGGCACAGTCAGCGGACTGATTCTGGCCAGCAGTGGTGCCGTAGCCCACGATTTGTTGACCGGTGTCTTTGGCGTCAAGCTCTCGGGAAGTTCCCAAGTAAAAGTAGCGAAAGTGGCGGCAGTTGTTGTCGGCGGCATCGCAATCGTCCTCGGAATTTTGTTCAAAGAACTCAACGTTGGATATCTCGTTGGCTGGGCATTCAGCGTGGCAGCCAGTGCCAACCTGCCAGCCCTCGTCATGCTGCTGTTCTGGAAACGGACCACGAAGCAGGGCATCATTGCTAGCGTTCTTGTCGGCATGATTAGTTCACTCGGTTGGATTCTGCTATCGGCGGACACCTACAAATCGGTTTATGGCTTGGATCCGGCAGATGCGATTGCTCCCTTCAGTCAGCCGGGCATCATTACAATCCCATTAGCTTTCATCACCCTGATCGTTGTTTCCCTGATATCAGGTAGCGGCAAAGAACCGGTTGCCACGGAAGCCCAAGCCTAGCTTGCTGCAACTGTGTGGCGGGATCGGCAGGTCGCTGAGTTTGGTTGAAACCTGCTCACGGTTGGTTGACCGTGGTCGCTGTTGATCTGCATTGATAGCAATCAAAAACTCGGTTTGGGTCGCCGAAAAATGAGTCTCAAAAATCTGGCTTGGCCTCAAATCACGATTTTCATTAAACTCCGTCATCGACGTAGCCGAGAAGCGGCTTCATTTGCGGTGAGTTCACATGAGGTGATAGCTGCAAAAGAGATCGACCACATGGTCGACCACGTGGCTCGAGTCATCGCAGACTTGAACGGAGTTAGGTTTCGGCAAAAGGACCGCAGGGAGGAAACCAATGCCAGGCGAGTCGTTCCGATTCATACACGCAAGTGATTTTCATCTTGAGTCGCCATTGAGCGACCTTGATTCGCTTCCACCTCATTTACGTGAGGCAATGGCCGTTGCGCCGCGTTGCGCCGCGCAGGCGGTCTTTGAAGCAGCCTTGGCAGATAACATTGATTTTCTTGTCTTAGCTGGTGACCTCCTGAATCCTCAGGCGGCGGGCCCGCACGGGATGTCGATGTTGTTGGATTACTTTGAACAGCTTCACAGCAAAAAGACGCCTGTATTCTGGTCGGCTGGCTTGGCAGACGATCCAAAGAAATGGCCCGAGTCAGTGCCGCTGCCACCCAATGTCACCTTGTTTCCAAAGAACCAGGCGACCACCTTTCCCGTGCAGCGAGGGGGACGAACAATATGCACCGTGGTGGGTCGCAGTAGCGATGGGCAACAGGTGTTGCATGTCCCCAGCTATCGCGTTGATCCAACCGACAATTACACGGTCGCAGTGGGTTATGGAACTGCGGATGCAGATGCATTAGCCGAGGGCCGGTTTGATTATTGGGCTCTGGGTGGGGAGCACAACCGACAGGAAATCGACGGCGGTGCAAACGCAGCTGCCGTTTATTGTGGTTCACCACAAGGAAGGTCACTCTCAGAGTGTGGCGCTCACGGGTACTCGACGGTGGACGTCGATGCGGATGGCACGACACGTGTGCATGCCATTGAGTCAGATGGGTTTCGTTACTGCAACGTTCGGTTAGATGCAGCAGAGATTACCGCCTTGGGAGGCATCCGCAATTTATTGGGCGAGCGCATCGCCCGCTTGCAGCACGAAAACGGGAGCCGTCACTTACTGATCGGCTGGGACATTTCTGTTGCCAGTGGTGAAACGCTTGTCTCGATTGGTGACGTCGAAGAATTGCTGCAGTGGGTGCGACGTGAATATGGTCATGGCAATCCTTCGGCTTGGACCACTCATCTGACGATTTGTCCACCACGGCAATACCCCGCATCGTGGAACGAGGAAGACACCATTCTTGGTGACTTCCTGCGTGCCGCCGAAAAACATCGCAAACTTGATGGACGCGATTTAAATCTGATGCCGATGACCGAAGAACATCTAGGTCTAGCCAGTACCACATCCACTCTGTTGGCAGAAGTTGCTGCCTCGGAGCGGATGGAAGTACTCGACCAGGCAACCTTGCTGGGTGTCGAATTGCTCCGTGGTGGGAAGCCTAATCTGGTGCAGAAATCATGAAAGTCAAAGACATTCAAGTAGACGGGTTCGGCGTATGGACCGGACTTTCCGTGGATTCCCTCTCTGGGGGAATGACGTTGTTTTACGGTCCGAACGAGGCCGGCAAAACCACGTTGATGCAATTCGTGAGAGCGATGTTGTATGGGTTCACGGATGAACGCCGCGAAAAATATTTACCGCCTGTTCATGGTGGAACACCGGGCGGAGCGATTCGCGTCACCGGACCGGGAGGTGGCTATGAAATCCGTCGTCGCAGTCAATTGACGGACACGGGGGCTACCGGGCAGTTGTCCGTCACTGGTCAGGACGGACTGAGTCAGGGGCAGCACCGATTGAGCAGCCTACTGGGACAAATCGATGAGTCGATTTTCACGAACGTGTTTGCAATTGGCATGTGGGAGTTGCAGGAACTGAGCACCCTTGATGACACTGCCGCCGCCGATGAATTGTACAAGCTCTCCAGTGGGCTTGACCGTGTTTCACTGGTTGATGTGCTACGTTCGTTGCGGGATGGCCGGCAGGGATTGATTGGTAACGATGCAGTCTCCGACGGTGATGAAGTGTCGCGTTTACTTAAGCTGATCAGAAAACGTGAGCAACTCCGGGATGAAGTACAACAATTGACCCGTGGGGGTCGACGATGGAGCGAATTGGCGTCGCAGCGTCGATCCCAGCAGCAGGAAATCGAGGAACTCACTGAACGAATGTCGGGCTGGGAACGTGAGTCCCGCTGTGTTGAAATTGCGTCAGGGGTTTTCGAAGCATGGAGTGAACGCGATCTGTTAGCCGAATCCATTGCAGAACTGGAAGCTGACTCATTCTTGCCCGAAGAGGCACCAGGACAACTGATTCAAATTGACGCGATGATCGAGGATCGTCGCGGGCGTCATGAAGAAGTCAAAAACAAACGCCGGGCTGTGCGTGAGAAAGCAGCGCAACTGCCAGTCAGTCGCCGACTGCTTGACTTGCAGGGTCGAATCGAAGCGGCAGCGGAGCAGGCGACCTGGATCGAGGCGTTGGAAGAACAGCTGGAAAGACTCGACCAGGGAATTGAGCGGGCTCAGAAACAGCTGGAGTCCGATGCTGATCGTCTGGGCATGGACGAAGATGACCGGAATGCTTTACTGTCGGGTGATCTTTCGCAGTTACCAGACCTTTCCAAACAGACACTAAGCGCCCTGTCAGGACCAGCCAAGTCGGTCAAGGAGCAGACCTTCCTGCTGAAGCAGGCTCGCACTGACGCGGCCAGTTACAAAACGAAAGCAGACAAGCTGGCAGAATCATTGCGTGAAACGCTTGAACGAGCCAACGCCACCAATTTGCAGCAAGCCATCCGGCAACACACCGAAAATATCACGACCTTACGACACCGCATGCAGATTGGGGAACACCTCGACAAGCTCAAGCGTCACTACCGGGATCTGGAAAAAGAAACCGTTAATCTTACGACTGCCGAAGCCTTGCCAGTGGATCGACTTGTTCTGCTTGGTGTGCCGTTCATCGTGGGTTGTCTGGGATTAATCTACGGTTTGGCCAACGTCTTTGGGTTCACATGGCTTGTCGCAACTCCTGAACCAACATGGGGAATGCTCTGCATCCTGTTCGGATTCATGAGCTTGTTGACCTATTATTTTGGGCGTGAAAACGGGCAGCGTTCAACCTCCCGTGATCGAGAAGATTGCGAACGTCAGATCGACACGTTACGCCGACAAATTCGCGAAGTTGAATCTGAACGCAACAATATCGATTCGACTTTACCAACGACCAACGAGTCCTTGGAACTGCGTGTAAGGGACAGCGGGCACCTGATCACGGAACTCGAAGCCGCCTTGCCGACTTACCACAACCACGAATCAGCACTGCAGTCTTACAAAACCGCGCAGGATCGAGCTGCGGCTGCAGTGGATGGCATCAGGGATGCGAAACGTCAGTGGTCAGCCACACTTGACCGGCTTGGCTTGAGTGATTCCATGTCACCATCCAGCGTCCGAAACTTAAGCGATGGTTACGAGGCACTGCAAACCAGCCGCCGACGGCTTGATGAACTGCAGGTCGAAAAAGATCAGCGTCGTCGTGAGCGTCAAGCGATTGCCAAGCGAATCGAGTCGCTTTACTGCGAAGTACTGGCAGCCAATGAGTCGGACTCAGAACAAGATTTCGATCAGGACCAGGACCTTGGATCCAGCCGTCATCAGCCAGGCCCAGCGCACGGCAGTCCGCTGGAAAAGCTGAATCACTTGCAGGGTGAACTCTCGCGTCAACAGCACTGGATCAAGCGGCGACGGGAACTGAAAGAACAGGACTTGCAACTGAAACGCCAACAGAGCTCGCACCATCGTGCGATCGAGCGCGGAGACCAGCAACGTCGTGCCATGTGGGCAAAGTGCGGGGTTGCAACTCCCGAGCAGTTCTACCAAATGGTCGATCGCAAAGCTCAACTGGCAGAGATGAACAAGCAACATGCGGACTTCGAAAAACAGATCCGATCCATGGTGGGAAACCATGTCGAATACGAAGACGTCGAAGCTGTCATGGACGACACGACAGCAGCGGACCTGGAGAGACGCTGGGAATCCTTAACGACACGCATGGGCGAAACAGAGACCCGGGTTGCACAGTTGCGCACACAGCAGGGACAGTTGGCTCAGGAAATGAAACAACTGGGCGATGATTCCCGTTTGACAGTGGCACAGTTGGAACTTGGCTGCGTTGAACGCCGTATCGAAACAGCTGGTCGCCGCTGGCAGACACTCGCCATGGCAAGTTGTCTTCTGGAAGATGTTTGCGAAACCTTTGAGCGTGAGCGGCAACCCGAGACCCTTCGCGAAGCATCCACTTTCCTCAACCAGCTGACCGATGGTAAATACACGCGAATCTGGACCCCACTGGGGACCAACCAGCTGAAAATTGAAGATACCGCCAGCAATTCCATCCCGTTGGAAGTACTTAGTCGCGGCACCCGTGAAGCAGTCTTCATCGCCTTGCGTCTTTCGCTTGCCGCTGCCTATGCAAGACGGGGTGTTATGCTGCCGCTGGTTCTGGACGACGTACTGGTTAACTTTGATCGTAATCGTGCAATGCATGCCGCACGTACACTGCAAACCTTTGCTGAACTGGGCCATCAGGTGATGATGTTCACTTGCCACCAGCACATCGTCGACATTTTCCAGAGCATCGACGTCCAAGTGCGGATGATGCCAGCTCAGGGCACGCCCGGCCGAGCCAGTGTGCTGGAACCTGTGCAGGAAGTCGAGGACGAAGAATACGAAGAACACGAGTTCGAGGAAGAACACGTTGAGCAACCAGTCGTCG
>Ga0315334_10000664_pt1 | contig 20949 bp, 27 predicted proteins | sample M150034915metaG_FD_205555 | JGI IMG/M metagenome (GOLD analysis project Ga0315334, IMG submission 205555) | Ammonia-oxidizing marine archaeal communities from Monterey Bay, California, United States - M1 500m 34915 | ecosystem: Environmental > Aquatic > Marine > Intertidal zone | place: USA... | reverse complement strand
CTGATGAATTATATAATAATAACTATAATGTTTTTTAAATTAAAATTTATTTTTCATAATTAATAATAAAGAATAATGATAATACCAATCAGATGTTTTACTTGTGGTAATCTAATAGCAGATAAATATAAAAAATTTATAAAAGATGTTGAAGAAAAAGAAAAAAAGGAAAATAATAATAATCAAGATAGAAATTTAGAAGAAATTTTTTATGATTTAAAATTAAAAAGATATTGTTGTAGAAGAATGTTATTTACACAAAGTAATATTTTAAATAAATTAAAATAAAATATTATTATATAATATATTATGGATAAAACTTATGAACAATTAACTGATGAAAGAGCTATTGTTATTGGTGATAAACAATTTGGTTACCAAAATGCTTATAAAAATAAAAGTACCGATGACACTTTTCGAAGTAATGCAATAAAAGGAATACATAATAAAAATTTATTAAATCAAATATTTTTTTCTGAAGCAAATTTACAAAAAATTCAAAATTCAATTAGATTTAATGTATATAAAATCTCAAAAAAACAATTCACTATTGGCGAACAAGATAAAACACAATTACAAATTGTAATGAGATCTATTTATTTACAATATTCTCGTAATTTAGATAAAAATATTCCTGAACAAATTTCTCAATTAAATAAAATTATTACTGATTACTTAGTTCCTAAAATTATTTCTAATATTAAACAATATCTTAAATATTTACAAGATAAAAATGGTACATATACTGTTATGGAACATCCTAAAAATGTTTCAAGTGCTGGTTTAAAATCTTTAAGAGTTGATACTGCTTTAGGTTTCGGTAATAATTCAATGGAATTATTTAAAAATTAACTAACTTTAAAAATAAAATAAATTTTTTTTAATTTATTTTAATTTATTTTAATTTTTCTAATTTTCCTAAAAAACATTGTTGATTAAAATTTAAATGTTTTTCATCATCAAAATCCGATGGTCGTATTATTGACCAATCTGTATCTTTTGATAAAATTTTACATTTGGTATAGATATATCCAACAAATGCTGAACAAAAAAATCGTTTATCTGTCGGTTTAGTTTCTCTTCTAATATAAGCATTTATCCAATCTCCTGGATATAAATCATATGGTTTATCATATACTTCCGAATGTGTTTTCATTAAATTAAATACTGTAAATTTATCATTAGAACAATGCATTTTCCGATACCATATTGCACTATCATAATTATTTTTTAATACTTGTGATATTGGTGTTATTTCTACTCCTAATTTTATTTTCCCATCTTGTGGATCAGGTGTCCCTTCATATGATGATTCCCATAAATATAATCCTTTCATTTCACTTGATATCCAGATTGGATCTCTTAATATCATACCTACATGTGAATAAGGTGATTTTGTAAATACTTCTATTAGTTTTGCAAACCAACTTATTGGATTATATGTTAATTCCGCTGAAAATAATAATATATCGCCTGTTTGTAATGAATCCAAAATCTTTGACATATTTTAAATATATATTATTCAAATATAATAAATATAATATGAGATATATATATATAATATTTATAATGACTTTTCATGGTATTAATGATAAATTATATTTTGATGATAATTTAAATATTGGTATTGGTATTACCAATCCTTCTACTAATTTTCATATTGATAGCACTGATGCAATAGTAATTCCCGTTGGTACTACTGCCCAAAGAATAGATGTAACTGGTGCAATTCGTTATAATACAACAAATGAAACTTTTGAAGGTTTTAAAGGTACATGGGGATCTTTGGGTGGTGTTATTGATGTAGATCAAGATACTTATGTTTCTGCTGAAACATCAGCAGGTACAGATAATGACGAATTAAAATTTGTAACAGCAGGAACCGAAAGAATGGTCATAGATTCATCTGGCAATACAACAATTAATTCAGATTTAATTGTTGATACTAATTTATTATATGTTGACTCAAGCAGTGATTTAGTTAATGTTAATGGAGATTTAGATATATGGGGTAAAGCTAGATTTGAAACAGCAGCTTCATATATTGAATCAGGTGTTCTTTCTTTAAGTAATACTTTAACTGGTCCAGTTATTGATTCTACTGGATCTGATATTAGATTATCTCCTAGTGATTCTTATGTTGGTGCTTTAGTTGTATCCTCCAATGGCAAAGTTGGTATTGGTACTGATAGTCCCGACAAAGCATTACATATTGTTTCTAGTCAAGATGAAATTTTAAGATTAGACAACACTTCTGGTGGAGAATCTTATATTGGTTATTATAATACAGAAACTGTTTCTACTCCAAGTCTTACTATTGGTTTAAATTCAACAGAATCATGTCTAATCAATATGAAGGATGAAAAAGCTATAATTTTTAAAACAAATAATAATGAAAAAATGAGAATTACTTCAGATGGTGAAATAGATTTTAATTCAAGTGATCTCATTGATGCCAATAATGTAGAAATCAATGGTAATTTAGTAATTGCTGGAAATACAGATATGACAAGTGCTTTAAATATAACTGGTCAAGTAGCTATTGGAGATATAGATGCTTATATTTATGATGAAGGTGGTTCTAATGAAATTCCTTTCGCATTAACTGTAAAGGATTATATAAAAGTTGATGAAGTAGATAATGATGCAGGAGCTATATATTTTGGCAATGGAGTTACAAACGGTATATATGTATCTTCGGAGTATTGGAATGTTAATTTTGATAGAGCTATTTATTCATTTAATGGAACAGAAGGATGTTGTGTTCGTACTAGATATGCCCAATTAGGATTAAAAATGGGTAATAATACACCCTCAATAGATTTTGCTATTAGTGATGTTGATACTGGATTAAATAGCGAGGGAACCGATGAATTAGCTGTTTATACAGGGGGTTCTGAAAGAATGAGATTTGACAGTTCAGGCAATGTTGGTATAGGAACTGATGATCCAACTAGAGCATTAGATGTATACGCAGAATCTACTGGTGAAGTAGCAGTATTTAAAACGGGCCATACATCCTCTGCTTGTAATATAACACTTGATACTGATAAGACCAGCACTGGTAATGCTGGTATATTAGATTTTAAATCACAAGGAACTTCCTTTGCTCGTATTATAGGTAATGCTACTACTGCAGGCTCTACTGGTGATTTAATATTTCAAACCAGCGGATCTTTAACCGAAAGAATGAGAATTGATTCTTCAGGTAATGTTGGTATTGGAACTAATAGTCCTGCAGAAAAATTACATATTTATGATACAACAAATTCAACAATAAGAATTGGTAATAATGAAGCTGGTTCATTAGAAATTAAATCATGGAGTAGTTATGGAACTACTTTTACGATAAATCAAGATGATGGAAATTTTTTAACATCTGCTGGAGCTACACAAATTGATATGAATTCAGATTTTATACGATTTCAAACAGCAACATCTGGGACAGCAGGAAATACACTAACTTTTAGTGAAAGAATGAGAATTGATAATGCTGGTAATGTTGGAATTGGAATTGATGTTCCAGACGCTCTTTTACATCTTCATTTTGATCCTACAGAATCTTCTGGATTAAAAGAATTATTACGACTTTCTTGGTATGATAATACTTATAATACTATAAAAGGAGATGGTACAAAAATTTCATTTCATACATCCGATACTGATAATTCCACAAGTAGCACAGAAGGTGGTTATATAGGTGTTATGAAAGGAAATTCGACAGAAGCCAATGCGCAATGTGATTTTACAATAGCACTTAATGATGGAACAGATCTACTAGAAAAATTCAGAATTTTACATAATGGTAATATAGGTATTGGAATTGAAGATCCAGAACAATTATTTCATATTTATCAAAATGAAAATGATTCAATTCAATTAATAATTCAAAATGATTATGCATCTTCAAGAGCAGGTCTTTCAATAATACATGATACTGATATATTTAATTTACAACAAAATGGTGGTGCTGCTATTATTGAAAATTATGGTGAAGATGGTACATATTTTTACCAAAAAGGGAGTACAAGTGGTTATCTTTTTAAAACAACAGATAGTAATACAACAAGAGTTGTTATCGATACTACTGGTTATGTTGGTATTGGAACTACTGATCCACAACAATTATTAGAAATTTACGGTAGTAATCCAGGATTACTTATGAATTCTGGTAGCGGTGGAAGTTATATAGATTTCTTTAATAGAGATGGTAATAATTATATGAATGCCTCAGATAGGACAGTATTAGGAGAAATAAGATTTATGGCGGAAGAATCAGTTAGTGGTGATACTGGAGATGATTATGATATTGCAAAAACATTTTGTAGTATTCAAGGAAGAGTTCATACTGATAATGGCGGGAATAGTTATGGTGCTTTACAAGGTGGAATTGCTATTTATACTAATGATGGTGATGGTAGTTCTTCTGGAACCACAGGAAATGATTTAACAGAAAAAATAACAATAGATTATAGAGGTTATTTGGGTATAGGTGATACTGATCCAAGTACACAATTAGATGTAGTTGGAAGTATCAATTATACGGGGTCGATATCAGATGTATCAGATGGAAGATTTAAAGATAATCAAATAGTAGTTGATTATGATTTATGTTATGATAAAGTAAAACAATTAGATTTAAAAAATTATAATTGGAATGAAGAAATTATGTCAGGATTGAAAATGAAAGTTCAAAATGAAAATGGTTTTATAGCACAAGAAGTTGAAGTATTAATGCCAGACGCAGTACATCAAAGAAATCGAATGAATATAGAAGATTTTAGAGTAGTAGATTATAATAAAATTAATATGTATTTATTTGGAGCATTTAAAAAATCACAAAACAAAATCGAAGAATTAGAAATATCAAATGAAATTTTAGTAACAAAAATCGAAGAATTAGAAATATCAAATGAAATTTTAGTAACAAAAAATGCAACATTACAATTAAAATATGAAGATTTATTTGAAAAATCACAAGAAAAAATTATAGAATTAGAAACAAAAAATCAAACATTAGAAAGAAATTATGAACTATTATTGGAAAGAATTATAGCATTAGAAAATAATTAAAATTGAAGAAAAAAAAATAATAAAATGATTGAAAAAACGAAAATATCATTAGAATATTTAAAATTATTTAAAAATAATATATTAAAAAATTTTATAAAAGAAAATAATTTAATAAAAATAAAATCATTAAAGAGAAAAAGTGATTATATAGATTGTATATTATATAATAAAAAATATTTAGATGGAACAGAAAAGAAACCATTATTTATAGATCATGGTCAATTAATAAAAGAACCTAAAACTCAAACATATGATGAGAATAGAATAATAGTAGGTATAGATGAAGCAGGGGCAGGAAGTATGATAAGTGGATGCTATATAGGATCAGTGATATTGCCACAAACGAATCCGTATAAAGAAGATATATATAAAACGAGTTTATGGAATAGTATTAATGATTCAAAAAAAATAGCATATAAAAAAAGACAAGTATTATTTGAATATGTCAAAGATATAGCAATAGATTATAATATCGAAATAATAGACAATGAAGAGATAGATAAAATAAATATAAGAAATGCGAGATTAGTAGGATTTCATAGAACATTAGATAATATGAAAAAAGATTATGATTTAATATTAGTAGATGGGGATATATTTAATAATTATTATAAAGATGGAGAAAAGAGAGAACATAAATGTGTAATAGAAGGTGATAGTAAATATCGTAGTATAGCAGCTGCAAGTATATTAGCAAAAGTCCAGAGAGATAATGATATGATAGAATTGCATAAAGAATATCCAATATATAATTGGAATAAAAATTTTGGATATTGTACAAAAGATCATATACAAAAAGTAGAAGAGAATGGGATAACAAAATATCATCGAAAAAGTTATGGGATATGTAAACAATGGAAAATATTACCACAAAAATATTTAACCGAAGGTATCTTACGATAAATCTTTAATAAAATTTATTTTTACATATATTATAAGTAAAAATAATGAATATTACACATTTTTCCGAAAAGGCTGATTTATATTTTCAAGAAAATTTTTTAAAAATTTCAGATGAAGATATGGAATATTTATGGGATATTTGTCCTACAACTCGTCATAAAATCAAAATAATGGGTAAAATGATTGATTTACCTAGATTACAAAAAGCATTTGGTAAATCTTATTCATATTCCGGAACTACTATAAAAGGTGAACCAGAACCAAAAATTATTATAAAAATTCGTTTAAAAATCGAAGAAATTTTCCCTAAATGGAAATTTAATAATTGTTTAGCAAATTGGTATTTAGACGGAACTCAATATATTGGTCATCATGGTGATAATATTAAACCTTTTATTTATGATGCACCAATAGTAGGAATTACATTTTGTGAAAATGAACCAAGAAAAATAGTAATAAAAGATAAAAAAACAAAAAAAACATTAATATCAATTAAAACTACACATTGTAGTCTTTTTGCAATGGTAGGAGAAAATTTTCAAAAAAAATATACACATGGTTTACCAAAACAAAAAAAGTGTGGAAAACGGTTAAGTTTAACATATAGAGCATTTAAATAAAAAAAAATGAATATATTAGATTTTTGATATAAAAATAAATTAAAAATAATAAAATAATATATATATAAATATTAAAATGATAGACCAATATTTTATGACAAATAATAATTATAAATTAATTATGAGTGTATTATATGAATATTTTCAAAAAAAACAATATCAAATAGGTAAAGAAGAAGAAAATTTATGTTATGAAGTAATGGAATTTTATTTAAAAAATACAAAAAAAAATAATAAAGAATCTTTGAAAAATTATTTACAAAGATTAAATAAATTAGTATTAAATAAAATGATAAATGTGATAGATAATCATATTGAGAAAGAAAAAAATGAAAAGAAAATTAATATAGATAAGAAAGATATGGGAAAAATATATGAAGAATTAATGAAAGAAAGAAATGGTAAAATAACTAAAGAAGATGAAAAAGAAATACAAAAAAAAATCAAAGAAGATATAAAAGAAGATAATAGTCAAATATCAAAACAATTTGCTAAATTAAATCAAAATAGAGAAAAAGAACAAAAAGTAATTGAAAGTCAATTAAATAGTGAAATAATAGATTATAAAGTAATAAATAATAATGCACCTAAAACAGAAGGACAACAATTATTAATAGAACAACCAAAAAAATTCAAAGAATTAATAGAAGATTCATTCAAATCAGAAAATGAATATATTAAAACAGATACAATAGTTATAGATTCAAGAGATAGAGATACAATAATATATACATCAAATAGTAATTATCAAATAGATTTAGACGAAGAATATAAAAATATATTATCAGTTGAATTAGTATCAATAGATATACCAAAAACTCAATATTTAATAAATAGTACAAATAATTTATTATATTTTAAAATAAATGGTTTTGAATATACAGCAACAGTACCAATAGGTAATTATACAATAGATGAATTATTAGTAGCTTTAAAAAGTAGTATGGATACATTATCAGGAAATACTTTTACATTATCTAAAAGTTCATTAACAAATAAAATAACAATATCAGTATCAACGAGTACATTTGATTTACAATTTGTGGATAAAACAAATCAAATAGGAAAATTATTAGGTTTTTTAACATCAAGTGATTTAGAAGAATTAACTACAACAACAGCACCAAATCAATATAATTTAAATGGACCAACATATATAATATTACATATAAATGAATTTGAAAATTTATTTGGAAAAAAATCTTCAATAAAAAAGGGATTTGCAAAAATTCCATTAGATGCTACACATACAGAATATAAATATTTTAAAAATACACAAGATTATCATGTAATAAAAGAATTTTCACCGCCATTAGCAAAATTAGCACAATTAAATATCAGTTTTTTAAATTATGAAGGAGAAGAATATGATTTTGGTGGTTTAGAACATTCAATGATATTAAAAATTAAAAGATTAAATCAATCATTGGGATATTTTATAAATTAAATACATAATTTTTATCTATAATATCTTCTTGATTTTTTAATATAAAATCTTTAATAAAATTATAAGTTTTAAATAATAAATCCTCATTAATAGAATTAATAACAATAGATCCAGTACCATAAATAGAAATTTTAGGAGTTTTTAATTTATTTTTTCTTTTATCAAAAATTTCATAAATTTTTAAATCTAATTCTAATAAAGCAGCTCTATTAGATTTAATATATATTTTATCAGAATTATAAAAATCTCTTATTTTTTTTTTAAAATCTAATAGATTTATTCTATAATTAGTTTTAAAAGAACCATTGACAGTTTCAATATTAATATTTAAATTTTTTTTATTTATTAAATTTTTATAGGGAATTAAAATAATTTCTTGATCTTCAAATATATATTTTTTATTTATATTTTTGAAAATATCTAATAATTGATAACATATATTTTTAATTTCATCAGAACTTTTGGTACCAGTTATAGTTAAACTTCCTTTACTAAATATTTTAACACAAATTGGTTTTTTATGATGATGTTTTTTACATAGAAAACCAATACTTAATTGATTAGCAAATGTTTTACCTTTATTTCTCTTTCTTTTATCATTATCAATTATTATTTTTTTTGATTTTTTTTTTTGTTTAAAACCTTTTATTTGATTTTTGAATTCAATATAAGCAATATTTTCATTTAAATCAATATTTTCAAATAATATTTTTAAATTTAAATAAGTAGATATTTTAATAATAGAAGTTATAGTAGATATTTTAAAATGACTGAAATCTACAATTTTATCAGTAGTAATTTCACAAGTATTTAAAAATTTATCAAATAATTCATTTGCTTTTTGAAACTCTGGAATATTATAATATTTATTTAATATTGTTTCGTCAATATTATTCATAATTTAGATTATTAAATATAATATTATAAATTTTAAAATTTAATTTAAAATATATAATATAAAATGGAAAAAGTTTCAGCTGCTTTAATTATAAAAAATAAAAAAATTTTAATAGCTCGCAGAGCATCAAATGTTCCATATAGTGGATTTTATGAATTTCCAGGTGGTAAAATTGAAGAAAATGAAACCCCTCAAGAAGCATTATATAGAGAAATACAAGAAGAATTAGGTATAGAGAGTAAAATAGGTAAATTTTTTAAAGAAATCAAAATTGGGAAAAAATTTTTATTAAAATGTTATTTTACACATATAGAAGAAAAAGATATACCAAATATGAAATTAAGAGTTCATAATGATTTTCAATGGGTAGATTTAAATAATTATACTGAATATCAACTTTTACCGGCTGATATTGAAATAATGGAAGACCTAAAACAAAGTTTTTTTCATCATTTATTTTAATAAATTTACTTTATCAGTTTTATGACAATTTTTTAATTTAAAATCAGAATTTAAACATTTATTCATATTTTTAAATTCTAAAGAACCATATTTTCTTAATTTAATTGATTTACAATTATTAATTTTATTTTGTTTAGAACAATTTTCTTTTATTTTACAAGGAGTAAAAGATAAATTTTTATCATTATGATAAGTTAAACAATAATTATCTTTATCTTTTATATGATTTTTATTATAATTATAATATTGTGATTCTTTACATTTTTTTAAAAAAACTTTACCATTTTCATTATTTAAACATTTATTACCTATTTTTATTTTTGCCTTTATTTTTTCTTTTATATTTTTTGATTCTATAGTTTTATATTCTTTTATAAATATTTTTCTATTTTTAATTGGATCTTCTCTATTTTCAAGTAAATTATTAATTTTATTTTGATTTAAAATATATTTTAATGGTTTATCTTTAAATATGTTAACATATTGTGCTTTATTAAAATCATCATTAAAAATATCAGATTGACCTAAAGAACCTAAAATATCAATAAATAAAATTTTATCTTTAATATTAAAATTATTTGTAATACAAATAAAAAAAATATTAAAATATCTTGAATGTATAAAATTTTCAAATTCTGAATAAAAAGATATAAAATAAATATTATTTTTCTTATTTAATTTTAATTTAACATTTAATATTTTTTTTAAACAATTAATACGATATTTATTATTTTCATTATATAATTGGATAAAATCATCAATTATATTTTGAATTTCATTTTTTTTTAAAATAATATTTTGAATTTTTTCTCTTTTTATTTGTTTTAATTTTAAATTTTTATTTTCAAATTTTTTCAATTTTTTTTTATTTATTTCTATAAATTTTTTTTCATATTCATCTCTATTATTATTTATACCTAAATTATATATTTTACCATTATTATAAGTATAATGTTTGAGAATTTTATTTTTAATAATATTTAATAAAGAAAAATTCATTATAATTAAATATATTATTATGCAATATATTTATTTATTTAAAGATTTAAAACATTTTCTCCATTTTAGACTTTTATAAGTATGTGTTAATTCTTCTCCTTTTTTAATATCTTTTTTAGCAATAATTTGATATGTTAATTTTTCAAAATCACGAATAACACAAGTATTTGAATCTATTTTACTATTATAAAATGTTGCGCAACCAGAAGCATAAGCCCATTTTGTTTTATCTTCACTCCATGTAAATAAATAAGGATTATTATGTCCATCACAATCAACAATTTTAACCAAACCATATTCAACAATATCATCTTTCTTTATAAAAGTATTAGCAAAAGCACCTAAACCAGCATTTTGTATTTTAGAAAGTCTAACGGATACTTTTGAACAATCAATTAATGTTTCATTTTTTATTAAAAATTTTATATTATTACTTAAATTTTTATTTTGAGTCATTTTTACACAAAAAATACTTTCAATTTTAAAAAAAATATATTAATGTTTATTAATTAATAATATATATAATTTTTAATGACTTACAAATTAAATTTAAAGAAATTTGACTTAAATACTATTAAAGATGATGCTGTATGCGTTTTTATTGGACGGCGAAGAACGGGAAAAAGTTTTTGTTTGAAAGATTTACTTTATAGAAATCGCGATATTCCTTTTGGAACTGTTATTTCTGCTACAGAAGATGCTTCCCCATTTTTTGATAAATTTGTACCAAAATCTTATATTTTTACAGAATTTAAAGAAGAAATAGTAAAAGATATAATTAATAGACAAAAAAAAATTTTAAAAACAGTAGAGACGCAACAATTGACAAATGTTGATCCAAGGGTTTTTATAGTTCTGGATGATTGTTTATATGATGATTCTTGGTCCAGAACAAAAGCAATTCGTAATATTTTTATGAATGGTCGTCATTATAAAATTTTATTTTGTTTAACAATGCAATATCCTTTGGGTGTTCCACCAGCATTAAGATCAAATATTGATTATACTGTTATAATGCGAGAACCATATATTTCTAATAGGAAAAAAATATATGAAAATTATGCTGGTATGTTTCCAGATTTCAGTATGTTTTGTCAAGTTATGGATTCTTTAAAACAATATGAATGTTTAATTTTAAATAATAATTCAGAATCAAATAAATTGAAAGATCAAGTTTTTTGGTATAAAGCTGATAATAGAGATGGATTTAAAATGGGTAGTAATCAATATTGGGATTATCATTATAAAAATTATAATAAAATTAAAAAAAAGAGAGAATCAAATAATATTGATGATTATCAAAAAAAAAATAGAATAACTTTAGATATTAATAAATATGAATAAAAATGATAAAAAAAATAAAAATAATATAAAAATTATAAGATAATTATATATAATATTATTTAATGTCTGAATTTCCAAGAATAATTTTAGGCGTAAGTTCTACCCAAATTTACAAAAATACAGATGATAATAATTTAAATTTTTATAATAATAATTTAAATGTTATTTCACTTGATTCATCAGGAAATGTAGGTATTGGAAATACAACTCCTAATTATAAATTAGATGTAAATGGTACCGGTAGATTTACATCTGATTTAACAATAGATGCAAATTTAATCGTTAATGGTACAACTATTACAATGAATGCTTCGACAATGGAAGTAGAAGATCCTTTAATATCATTATCATCAAATAATTCAGCTGATGTTACTGATATTGGATTTTATGGTCAATATAATGATGGAACAGCAAAATATACTGGTTTATTTAGAGATTCAAGTGATAGTGGAGAATATAAACTTTTTAAGGGTTTAGAAATAGAACCAACTACAACTATTAATACTTCGGGAACAGGTTATGCATTAGCTGATTTTGAATGTGCAAATATTAATTTAACAGGTGATTTAAGTATTAATGGTATAGTTCAAAGTTTTGGTGATACTAATATATGGTCTGAAGCAAGTTCTATAGCTACTTATGATGGTTCAATCATCGCTAATGGTACGGGTTCTGTTGTTTTCCAAACAAAATGTAATGGTACTCTTGGTTTTCAATTCCTTCAAATCAATGGACTGAGTAGTCATTATTTCAGTGTTACCGACCCGGGATCTTCAAACTATATGATATATACAGAAAATTCAGTCAATTTCGGTTCTGATATTGATTGGGTGACTATGCTTGCTGGAAGAATGCAAATACAAGATTTACATGTTCAGGAAGGAACAATTGTGTTAACAAATACAATATCCGGTGGGGGATACGATACAAATGGAACACATCTTATGCTTGAAACAGAATCAGGAGTAGCTAATTTTAATTTAAATAATAAAGAAGCGTCTGCTACTTTATTTTCTACAAATGATACTGAAAGAATGAGAATTGATTCTTCAGGTAATGTTGGTATTGGAACTAATAGTCCAGATGATAAATTACATATTTATGAAAATGCGAATGATTCAATCCAATTAAAAATTGAAAATGCTTATGCATCTTCAAGAGCAGGTATTTCTATTATAAATGATTCATCTTATTTAAATATACAACAACATAGTGGCGCCGCTATTATTGAAAATTATGGAACTACTGGTACATATTTTTATCAAAAAGGTTCTGGTGGTTATGTTTTCAGAACAACTGATAGTAATAATGATAGATTAGTTATAGCAAATGATGGAAGTGTAGGTATTGGAGATTTTACACCAACTATTAATTTAGCAATTGGTGATTCAGATACTGGTTTCCATTCAATGGGAGATGGTGAATTAGCATGGTATTCTAATAATACAAGAAGAGCTTATTTAACTTCTGAAGGTAATTTTTGTATTGGTAATAGAGACATTAGAAGTGAAGTTGCAAATACCGGATTAAGTGAAGCATTGATATTTACTGAAGCAAATTCATATGCAGCAGACAAATATTTATTAACTTGTTGGCAAGATTCAAATAATACTCATCAAATGGGTTTAAAATTTGATTATTATTCTGGTAGTGGCGCAACTAGTAATACACATACGAGAATTGATTTTGTTTCAAATGCTCAAAATGATCAAGCAATAAATGATGGAGGTATGTATACTTCTCATAGATTTTATAGTTCTGGTTATACAAAATTTTTAGCATATAATTCAGCAGCCTTAGAACTTTATAGAGAAAGTTCGTCGGCCGGCAATGATATATTGAAAGTAAAAAGTGATTATGGTTCAGTTAATACCACTGTAGCTGTTATTGAAACAAATGGAGATTATGAAAGTTTATCTAATTCATATGGAGGTATTTCCGATATAAGATTAAAAGAAAATATAGTAGATGCAAAAAGTCAATGGAATGATATTAAATCAATTCAATTCCGTAAATATAATTTTAAAAATCAACCCGAAACAAAACATTTAGGTGTTATAGCACAAGAATTAGAATTAATATCACCAGGATTAATAAAAACAAAAGAAGATGAAATGGGGACAAAAAGTGTCAAAACTTCAATAATGTATATGAAAGGAATGAAAGCATTACAAGAATCAATGTTAAGAATTGAAAATTTAGAAGATATAAATACAGAATCTAAATTAAAAATTAAAAATTTAGAAAGTGATAGAATTAAAGAAAAAATGTTTATTAATAATATTATAAATAATAAATATAAACAAAAAGTAATAAATGAATCAACATTTTCACGAATAAATGGAACATTACAACCTTTAAAAAAAATTCAAGATATGGCTTTTATTCAATATATGGATAATAATAATAATGTTAAACAATATTCAGAAGAAACAACTCCATTATATTATGGAATAGGAGAAGAATCATTGAAAACTTATGTTAATATTTATGATAAAGATACAAATAGATTTCTACCAACAATATATAAAAAAGGGAAATTAATAAATGATGAAATTGAGATTTATAATCATAAATTAAATAAAAATGAATTTGTTTTAGTTAAATTTACAATTGAAAATAATAAATATGAAGAAGAAATATTAGTTACAGATATTATTGATGCAACTCATATAAAAATTGATAATACTAGATTACAAAAATATTTTGAATTTATTAATAATAGAAATATTTTTATATATGGTACAAGAATAAAAAATATTAATATCTTAAATGATAAATTTTTATATAGTTTATCTTCGTTATCTTTAAGTGGAATTAAAGAATTAAATAATAAAGTTAATACTAATAATGAAAATACTTTAGAATTAATTAATAATGAAAAAACAGAAAATACAAATCAAAATATTAAAATTCAATCGAATACTGAAAATCTCAATAATATAGCTAATAAATTTAATACATTAGTACAAGAACATATGGTTGTTAAAGATGTAGTACAAAAATCAGGAGAAACAATTAATAAATTATTAATAGAAAATAATAATTTAAAAAATACAATTAATACTTTAAATGCAGAAAAAGAACTTAATACAAAAAATATTGTTTTATTAAATAATAATTTTAATAAACACAATAGTATTAATCAAAATAACTTAAATCTTTTAAATGAACATATTAAAAAACAACAAATTTTAATTAATAAATTAATGGAAAAAATGAATGATACTACTACTATTGTCTAAATATCCAATATATTTATGTTTATTAATATCTATTAAATTTTTATAACAATCAATATAATATTCAATATTATTTATTTTAATTTTTTTTAAAATATTATTTCTTTTTGAATGAAATATTATTTTTTTATCTTCTTTAACTTCTTTTTTAATTTTAATTTTAATTTTATTTTTTTTTTCGTTTTGATAATTTTCTTTGAAATATTTTAACATTTTTTCTGCTTTTATTTTATATTTTTTCTTTTCATCTTTATCTAATTCTTTCCATAATATTGATATATATTTTGATTTATTCATAATATTATTATGTTTATCTTTTTTATTTTTATAAAAATCTCTTACAAATAACATATAATCTGTTATTTTTTTATTATTATATAATGTATAATTATTTATAAAAGATTCTTTTTCAATTAATAAATTATTTAATGAATCAAATATTATTAATAATGATTCATTATATATTTTATAATATTCATTATTTAACATTGTTTATTTTTATATATTATATTCAATTTTAATTAGATACTATTCTATAATACATTTCGTTTTTACGAAATATTTTAAATATATCACCTACTTGACAATTAAAATATCTTGATATAGGATCAATAAATTTTATTTGTGGTAATTTATTTTTTCCAAATTTATTAATCATTTTATTTTTTTCATCTTCTGTTAATAAAATGTGTTTGGGAACTAAAATATGATCAATAATATTAATATGGAAATTTTTAAACAAAAAAACTTCTAAATATTTATTTATTTTTTTTAATTCATTATTAATATAGGAATTAAATTTTATTTTAGTTATTAACATTAAATGTGTATATTCTTCTTTTTCAATTTTTTTTAAAGTTATTTTCATTTCTTTCACGCTTATTTTTTTTTTAAAAAAAACAATTAATATATTATCAAATTTTAAAATATCATTAAATATATTTTCTATCGTTTCATTATTTAATTTTTTTATTTTTTTATTTTTATTTAAAAATTTATCTACATTTACATTTCGACATTTTAACATTTGTATAATATTTTTAAATATTAATGCTAAATCTTGATTATTTTTATTCATTTGTTTTAGTATTAAATCATCAATTTTAAATATTAATTATTATTTCCATTGGTTTCATTTTTACCATTTCTATATTACTTTTAAAATTTAAATTTTTAATTTTTGGTTTATAATATTCATCTAAATATTCAGATATGTCAAAATTTTCATTTTTATCTAATATTATTATTTTTTTTAATTCTTCAATTACTACTATTTCTAAATTTTCTTTTCTTAATATTTCTTTTAAATATGCTAATTCTTTTTTTAAATAATAATATTTTTTTTTTCCTAAATCTAATTCATAATAATCTTTTGGATTAAAATGCATAACTTTATTTTTTTTCTCTCTTCTTAACCACATATTTATTTTTTTTCGAAATATTATTAATAATATTAAAGATATTATACTAATTATCCATAATATAAATAAACAAATTTTTACAGGATTATTTAAAATCATTTATTTTAAAATCATTTTAAATTTTAATTATATTATAATAAATAGATGAAACTTGTTAATGAAATAAAAAAAAAAATATTTGATGATATTAGTTTACAATTAGATGATGAAAAAACTAAAAAAACTATTTTAAATATTATTATTTTACCTATTATTCAACATTTAAAAAATGAAATTATAAATAAATTTTTAAATAATGATGAATTGAATTTAAATCAACAAAAAAATGATTTATATGGTGATTTTTCTAATATAATTATTGAAAATATAAATGATTATTTTTATAAAGAATTATATCCTTTTTTTCTTTTTCTTTTTATTATGGTTTTATTATTATTTATTTTAGTTCTTGTTATTATTGTTATTATATTAAAATTGAATATTAAAAAAGTATAATCAACAAACATGGTAAAAATCTTAAAAACTTATATATATGATATTATTGATATTGACAAAAATAAAAATAATATAGAAATTAATCCAAATGATGTTGATATTGACGAACAAATTATTGAAGAAGAAGATAATGGTTTAAATATTATTGAAGATGATATTGATGAGGACGATGATGAACAAGATGTACAAAATATAATTAATGATTATATTGAATTTGATGATGATGATGATAAAGAAATAAAAATTTTAGAAAAAAAAACCTTTAATTATTTAACAAAATACGAAAGATGTTTTATTTTAGGTATTAGAATTCAACAAATTATGAATAATTCACCTATTTTTATTGATACAAATTCTTTGGATATTATTAATCCTTTTAATATTGCTTATGAAGAATTAATACAAAAAAAATTACCTTTTAAAATTAAAAGAAAATTACCAAATGGTAATGTAGAAATATGGGATTTAGAAGATTTAATAATTTTATAATATTATTTTATTATATATCATTATGGAAAAATATTTTTTAACATTATTTTTTATTGGTTTAATATTAACTATAATTGGTTATTATGAAAATAAACAACAAAATATTCCTACTAAAATAGAATATAAATTTATCGATAAAACTATTGAAGAAGCACAAAAAGATCACCAAGAAGTTCCTTCAGTTATTTTTAAAAATTTATTTAATTCAACACCTATTATATCTTAAGTCCTAAGTATATTTTTATTTTTTAAAAGTAAAAATATATTTTATTTTAATATTTTATTTTTGAAGCAGCATCTTTTATTTTTTCTTCTAAATCGGGACAATATTTTTTTGTTAATATTTCTCCTATATTTTTTGAACTATCTTCTACTGTTGTATTATTTTTTGGATTAGTAAATCTATCTCTTTCATTTAACATTTGTTGTAATAATTTCAAATCTTTTAATTCTCCATAACATACTTGGCGATAAATATGAAAATAATTTTTTTGTAAAAATTTATGTTTCTTTTCCATCATTTGACATACTTTAACTTTATTTTTTTCTTTATTATATCTTATACAATCTTGTTGTAAATTAACAACACAATTCATTATATTTTGACTTGAATGACTATCATCCGTTTTATGTCTCATTATTTTTTCTCGATATTTTCTAGATGATCTTTCTAATTTTTTTGATTTTATTTTATGTTTTAATCTTTTTCGTAATTCTTCTTTCTTTTTTTTTTGTTCTTCTTTTGTTAATAAAAAACCCTTTTCCATTATATTTTTATATAATTTTTAATATTTAATTAATTTTTTATATATCAAACTAGATTAACTACTCTTCTATTTCTTCTTCTTCTTCTTTGATGCCTTTCTCTTTCTTCCATTTCATCTAATCTTCTTACTAATATTTGTGTTTGTAATTCATCAAATGTTTTATTATATTTTGTCATTATTGATATATTACATAATGGACATTTCATATTTGTATCTAACCAATCTACTATACATTCTTTATGAAAAATATGATTACAATATAATTGATAACATTTTTTACTACATTCTTTATGATTTTCGCATTTTTGATGATAATTATCTAAACATATACAACAAGTTTCTTGTTTTAAATTATATTTTTTAATATTTTTTTTATTTATTTTAAAACGATTTTTAAATACAATATTTTTCACTTGACTTTTTTTGAAAATTTTTTTTAGCATATAATAACTTACTCCTGATCCAATTATACTGAATATAATTATAACATCTATCATTTTTAATTATAATATTAATATGTTTTTTATAATAATATTATAATAAATTTTATTTTATTTTATTTTATTTAATTTTATCTTGGACCAGGACTAGTATAAGGTGTTGGTGGAACTATATTTGGAACAACCCCAAAAGTTGTAGTAAAAGTGTGATCTGGACTTTGATAAATTTGATCTTCTTGTACTGGAATATATACATTTTTCAAATCTTCTTCGCATACGCATAAAATACAATTTCCCATTTTTATTATTATTTTTATTAAATATTATTAATCAATTTTAATTAAGTTTTGAACATAATATTGTAGTTTTTAAATTATTCCCACTTCTTAACCATTTAATACCACTCATAAATTCTCCTTCTCTACAATGTACAGCATGTCTATCTAAATAATGTAAACCTTTACCGTTAGCCAACTGAGCACTCCCTTCTTTCCAATACCAAGATTTTTTCTTATTATTAATACCATTTACTGTTAAGTTACCACCTACTGCTAAATTTGAATCGATATTTTGACTACCATGTACTTGTAAATGATCCCATACTCCTACTTTTCTAACACCACCATCAGATTTATTACCTACAATCATTAATTTTTTATAAGTACCTCTATCATTTGCTATTTCTGCTTGATCTTTTGCTTTATCTGGATATGCACTCCATTTACCAGATAATTTTATTTTACTTTTTAAATCTATATAATCACCACCTACAAGAGTAGCCATATTATTAACTTTTGTTTCGGTAGATTTGACAGCATCTAAAGCTTGAGTAGTTGAGAAATTTTCATACATTTTATTTGAAAATATTAACATAATTAAGCAAACAATAATTATTTTTTTATAATTTTTTTTTAAAATTTTTTTTATATTTTTGAAATTCATTAATATATATTATATTAATAAATTTAAATTGAAAATAAATCTAAAATTCGGTCCCAATAATCATCACATTTAAATCCGGTTTCTTCAATATCAATACATTTTACATAAATAACTAACATTAATAAACCAATAAATGAAAAAAAAGCAGTAAATATAATGCACCAAATTAAATCTTTTAAACAACACATTTTATATTTTATAAATATGTTTCAATTTTATTTATAAAGTCATTTCATAAAAGTGTTTCTTATATTTCATTTGTGTTGTTTTTCCGATTCTACCAAATTCTTGTAATAATAAACCTTCGTAAAATATTTTATTTTTTGAATAAAAAATTTTTTGATCTTTTTTTAAAAGATATTTTTTTCTTAAATAATATTCTTTCAATGATTTTAACCATTTATCCATTTAATAATATATTATATATCAATTTTATTTTATTTAAGATGCATTAATAAATGATTAACAGGAATTAATAATAATCCTAAGAAATTTGCATAAAAACCATATCCTAAACTTAATTTATATTTCATATTAATTCCCGTATCTTTTTCTAAATCATCAGCAAATTGTTTCATACTTATGATATACATAACAATAGGAAATAATAATGCTAACCAAGAAATAAAATATGTAATAAATCTTAATCGTGTATATTTTTTAAAACATAAAATAACAAAAAATACAAAAATATAAGAAATAATAGATAATGTTAAATATAATTCTCCATATTTTGATAAATCATTATCAAATTCTTCATCTACTTTTTTTAAATCTAAAGATTCACTACTTTCATAAATATAAATCGAATCCCACCCAGAATATAAAGTTATACCAATCGGTAATTCAGAAGCAGTATAATCTAAACGCATTAAAGCTGGTTGCCATTCTCGTCTTCCTACACTTAAAAACCCTGGTATATATGATAAACTTAATAAAAAAGTAAAAAACCATACAAAATATTTGACATGAGAATAATCCATAGTTTCTTCTGCGTTTGGTGCATTTGCAGGAGGATATTGAAGATCTCCTTCACTATATCTTTGATTATAATTATTCATTTTATATTATAATAAAGTGAATAAATTTTAAAAAAAAATTATGGCATTTCAGCATTATGAATTTCTTCAATACGATTCATATCTCTTAAATGATATCTTAATAATAACCATTTAATTAAAGAATAAAAAATTAAACAAAAGCAATAAATTATACTGAAAATTGCTAAAATGGTAAAAATAATAAGAAAAATATTATCATTCATTGATATTTATTTATTGAATTCAATTTTATTAATTTAAATAGATGGTCTAGTATGTGTTATACCTTTAAAAAATTTTGGGTGAAATACTGGCATTTTATTTCTCATCTCAATAATTGGGTATTTATTTTTTTGTACTGTTGGAG
>Ga0315334_10000663_pt1 | contig 20988 bp, 24 predicted proteins | sample M150034915metaG_FD_205555 | JGI IMG/M metagenome (GOLD analysis project Ga0315334, IMG submission 205555) | Ammonia-oxidizing marine archaeal communities from Monterey Bay, California, United States - M1 500m 34915 | ecosystem: Environmental > Aquatic > Marine > Intertidal zone | place: USA... | reverse complement strand
TCGTGTATGCAGTTAAGGCATCTAAATTTCACTACGAATTGTACGCAACCGACCCTATTGATAATCTGGATTCGGAAGAAATAGCAAAAACATATGTGAAACACTTAGAAAAAATGGTTATGAAATACCCAACCCAATGGTTTAATTTTTATAAATACTATGTTGATCGATAAACAAAACATTGAGCAATTCATTCCCCAGCGAAATCCTTTCGTTATGATTGACAGCTTGATTTCTGCTGATCCAAAAGAATTTAAAAGCTCTTTTGAAGTACTTGAAAATAATATCTTCCTTGAAGATAATATATTATCCGCATCCGCTCTTGTGGAAAACATTGCACAAACATGTGCAGCTGGTTTTGGGTACATCAACAGCCTTTCTGGTAGCGGAGAAGATCAGCTGGGTTTTATTGGGGCTGTATCAAAATTGAATGTATTACATTTGCCGCTCAATGGGGACACATTGAATACAGAAATCGAAATTTTAAATACTTTCGATAAAATAAATTTAATTCAAGGTTTCGTTTATTCCAAAAAAAAGAAACTCTTGGAATGTCAAATGAAAATAGTGTTAGCGTGAAAATATTAGAATCATCAATGGAAATAGCAATTCGCTTTAGTGAAACTGATGCAATGGGCGTTGTGTGGCATGGGAATTATTTAAAATTTTTCGAGGATGCGCGAGAAAAATTTGGTATTGACCACGGGATGCAATATCTGGATGTTTTCAATAAAGGCTATTACACCCCTATTGTCAAATCAGATATAAATCACAAAGCATCAGTTTATTATGGACAAAGAGTGAAAGTTGTAGTAACACTTGAGAGTCACCCGGCATCAAAGATCTTATTCAGATATGTGGTGATCAACCTGGATTCCGATGAAATCGCTGCTACAGGATCAACCACACAAGTATTTCTCAGTGTTGCTGACAGAGAACTCGAATTAGTCAAACCAGACTTCTACATTGAATGGGAAGAAAAACAAAACTGGATACATTCATGAAAAACATATTTTTGTCATATGGAGCCCTAATTACACCTCTTGGGAATACAGTTGATGCGAATTTTGAGGCAATGAAACGAGGCGTTTGTGGTATTAAAAATGTAGGTGATTCGGGTTTTAATAAGGAAAAATGGCCACTTGGAAAAATCAATAGTATTGAAGGTGAAAATCGCTATACAGAGTTATTAAACAGGCTTTGCGAAGCACTACTAGCCGAGCACCCTGCTACTCTGTTTCAAGCACAAAGTACGCTGCTTATTGTGAGTTCAACAAAAGCTGATATTAATTTGCTCCCCGATGACACATTTGCTTCGACACGAAGTATTCTTCATGAAAAATTAAAGCTGAAAAATGATGCTCTTATTATATCCAACGCATGTATTTCTGGTGTCTTGGCAATAAATACTGCGGCCGATTACATTAATTCAGGAAAATATAAAACTGCTATTGTTATCGGGATCGATGCTCTGAGTGATTTCATTGTTTATGGTTTTCAATCCTTGTTCGCATTAAGTAGTCAAGTAAGTAAGCCCTTTGATAAAAACCGACAAGGAATTTCGATTGGCGAAGCTGCGGGAGCCATAATTGTAAGTTCTGAAAAATTAAACGATACTTCATTTTATGTAAATTATCTGGGTGGATCCTCTTCCAATGACGCAAATCATATTTCAGGGCCGTCGAGAACCGGAGAAGGTCTTTATAGATCCGTTACTAAAACATTGAACCGATCCAATGTTTCACCTGAAAATATAGACTTTATTTCCGCGCACGGAACAGGAACTGCTTACAATGATGAGATGGAAAGCATTGCATTTGATAGACTTCAGCTTAACGATACTCCTCTAAACAGTTTCAAAGGATATTTTGGTCACACATTGGGAGCAGCAGGAATAATTGAATTAATTATGACAATGTCAATGATGGAGAACAACCTGATGCTGAAAAGTATGGGGTTTGATACTTTAGGTCTAAGCAAGGAATTAAATGTACTTACTCATAATTGTGAAAAAGCTATTAATATAGCTCTAAAAACCGCCTCAGGATTTGGAGGAGGTAATGCTTCTGTTCTAATAAAGAAAGCAACATGAGACTTCTGGGGAGCTGCAAAATTAGTGAGAATGGTGTTTTTGTAAATAATAATCTTGAGGAATATTATTCAGCCTGCCAAACAGACTGGAAAAGAGAATTATATACAAAATTGGATTTCGAGTACCCCAAGTTTCACAAGATGGACCCCTTGGCCAAAATGGCATTTTTATCGTTTAAACTTTTAGAGCCAAAAGTAGATCTAGGATCATTGGAGGATGACAGTATTGGGATGCTATTTGCCAATTCAAGCTCGAGCCATACAACGGATGAGAAATTTAAAAAGAGCTATTACGAAAAAAGCCCCAGCCCTTCCCTGTTTGTTTATACTCTTCCTAATATATTGACAGGTGAATTAGCGATACTAAATAAATGGTATGGAGAAAACATCTTTTTTATTCAGGAAAATTTTAATCCGGAATTTTACTTAGAACAAATTAACTTTTACTTTAGCAAAGGATTAAATATTTGCCTCTGCGGTTGGGTTGAATCTGGGCCTAAAGGTGAAGAATGTTTTCTATTTGTAGTAGAAAATAAAGATGGTGATGTAACACATGACGAATTATATAAATGTTATAAACAAAAGAAATGAGTGATTTGAAAGAAAAGCTTAAAGCGCAAATTATTAAGCAGCTCAACCTCGAGGATATGAATCCCGAAGACATAAAAGATGATGCTCCATTATTTGGTGATGGTCTTGGGCTCGATTCAATTGATGCCTTGGAATTCATAGTACTTTTAGAGCAGCATTACGATATAAAAATAGCAGACCCAAGCGAAGGAAAGGAAGTATTTCAATCCGTAAATTCACTGGCTGCTTATATTGAAAAGAACAGTTGATTAAAATGAAAGTTTACGTCACAGGTTATGGTGTAATATCGTCGATTGGTGTAGGTGAAAAAGAAAGCTTAAGAGCCCTTAAAGATGGGGTTTCAGGAATAAAAAGAGGATCGAATAACACCACAAAGGACTATAATGTGGGGGCTATTGAGCTTACGGATAACGAATTAATAGAAAAATTCGAGCTGAATACGCATGGTTCGCGAACCGCATTGTTGGGGATGATAGCAGTAAAGCAGGCATTCAGGGGACATCAGATTAACGAAAAGATTCGCACCGGGTTAATATCAGGAACTTCAGTTGGAGGGATGGATATCAGTGAAGTTGAGTATAAGAAATACTTAGAAAACGATGGCCACGATCCAAGCAGATACAAACATCATTCAAGTGGCGCTACTACACGAGAAATTGCAGCTGAAATTGGTGTCACCGATTTTATAAACACGATTTCCACGGCTTGTTCTTCGGCAGCAAATGCAATTATGATGGGAGCAAGAATGATACGAAATGGAATGATCGATCGAATCATAGTTGGTGGGACAGATGCCCTTACTTCCTTTACAATATCCGGATTCAGATCATTGATGATTTTGGATGAAGATTGGTGCAGACCATTTGATGAAACACGTAAAGGACTGAATTTGGGAGAAGGCGCAGGATATTTAGTATTGGAATCGGACAGATCATTAGCTGTTTCAGGAAAAGAACCTGTAGCAGAATTATCAGGATGGAGTAATGCCTCGGATGCATTTCATCAAACAGCATCTTCTCCCGAAGGCCATGGAGCAAAAATTTCCATGATGGAAGCATTAAAAGTTGCTGGTATCGCGCCTTCAGATATTGATTATATCAATGCCCACGGCACAGCAACACCGAACAATGATCTATCCGAATCACAAGCGATTAAATCAATCTTTAAAGATTCAATACCACCGTTTAGCTCAACAAAATCCTATACAGGTCATACGCTGGCTGCCTCGGGTGGTATTGAAGCTGTTTTTGCAATTTTGGCACTTCGAAACGGTCTGCTCTACCCTAATCTGAATTTTGAAAATGCAATTAAAGAAACAGGACTCGTTCCACAAACCAAATTTGAGGATTCATTAAATATCAAACATGTATTGTCTAATTCATTTGGTTTTGGCGGCAATAATTCATCCATTATATTAAGTGCGATTTGACTATGTATTATATTCATTCTATAGCATCGATATCGCATCAGGATTCTTTCCGTAACGACAATGTATATGAATCCTTAACACCAATTACTGAAGAAAGTGAATTGATAACACCGAATTATAAAGAATTTATTCCTCCGACAACCTTAAGAAGATTAAGTCCTGTTCTTCGTATCGGACTTGCAGCATCTATCGAATGTAAAAATGAAATTCAAAAAGAATTTGATGCAATTATTGTGGGAACAGCGCTCGGGTGCCTGAAAGACACCGAAAAATTTCTTACAACAATTCTTACAACAACCAGCAGTGTGTTATCTCCAACAGCATTTATTCAATCCACCCATAATACTATTGGCGGACAAATATCCCTGGGATTGAAAAATCATGCCTACAATATGACGCATACCCAAAACAGTCTTTCATTCGAAGTTTCATTGCTTGACGCCATAATGTGCATTGAGGAGGGCAAGAAAAATGTTCTGGTGGGCGCCGCTGATGAAAAAATCGATTTCCTTAAAACCGTACAACCGGGTTTAGTATCAAACGACTATCCCCTTTCTTCCGGCGGATCATTCTTTTCGCTCTCTAAGGAAAAAAACAATTCAGGGATCGCGATCAAGGCTTTGTATAGTAGTTTTAATCCTAAAGAACTAGACAATGAAATTAAGTCATTCCTTAAAGGTGAAGGTCTAGAGTTGAAAGAAATTGATCTTATTTTACACTCAAATAGTCATAAAATAACCGAGATTGAAGATATTCAATGTTTGGATTATTTAAAATATACTGGAGTACACTACAGTGCATCGGCATTCGCAGTGCACATTGCCCATGATTATCTCGAAGCAAAAAATAAAAAATACTCAATTGTGGTTAATGATATGTGTAAAGGTAGCCTGGGTTTAATATTAGTAGCAAAATATGAAGCATAAATTAAATATCACTGCCTCGGTCATTTCTATCGTACTGACCGTAATGTTTCTTGGAAACACAGTTGCTTTCTACCCTCTGATATTTCTTTTTTCGGCGTCTTTCATTGTGTTTCTGGTTGTGGGTGTGCTTGATATGAGATTTAATTATTTTCTAAAAACCACAACTTCGAATCAACGGGAATTTTGTCTTTTAACATTTGATGATGGCCCTCATCCGGATCACACACCTAAAATCCTTGAAATTCTTTCCAAACATGACATAAAAGCAATTTTTTTTCTGATCGGGAAAAATGTAGAAAAATATCCTGAGCTGGCCAAAAAAATTCGTGACGGTGGACATCCTATAGGAAATCACACGAATTTCCATAACCCGATTACACCACTTTTTTCGAGAAAAAGGTTAAGAACGGAAATAGTGAAAGCACAGAAAGTTTTTAAGCACGTTTTAAATGTAAATGTTACAATGTTTCGCCCTCCTATTGGCTATACCAACCCAAAATATGCGAGCATACTCAAAGAACTAAACCTGCAATGTGTTGGTTGGTCATTGAGAAGTTATGATTCAGTCTACAAAGATCCTGTAAAGCTACAGGAACGATTGCTCTCGAAAATTAAACACAAGCAAATTGTACTCATGCACGATAATATGAAGATCACAGCAGAAATTCTGGACAGCTTCATTAGCGAAGCAAAATCGAATGGTATTATATTTGCATCGGATAAAACCGTAAAATCAATTATAAATGACTAGATTTTTAATTGTGCTGGTTTTGATGGTTACCTATGGTTCATTGGCGCAAACATATACTAAGATAGCCGATGCTTCTTTTTGTAAGAAAAAAATTAATGCACACGTAAAATCGACATCTTCCATTATTGCAAATTTTAGTGAACAAAATTATTCCAGCATGTTTAATTCAGTTAAAACAGCAAAAGGCATACTTAAATACAAACAAACGGATAAAATTAGATGGGAGCATACGGCTCCTCAAAAACAGATAATCCTAATAAACGGAGCAAATATTAGACTCGAGGAGGATGGAAAAGAAATCAATAATGCAGCTGCAATTAGAGTTGTCAAGAAAGTGAAATCTCTTATGCTGCAACTTTTCAATGGTAAATTCCTCGATGAAAAAGAATTCAACATCGCGTATTACCAGAATAATAATTACTATAAGCTTATTTTGAAGCCGAAAAGTTCAAGAACGTCGAGATACATATCAATAATCGAAATAGTCTTTGATAAAAAATTACTTAGCATCCACAAATTGATACTAAAAGAAACCGACGAAGATAAAATCGTGTATACATTTTCTTCTATTAAATTGAACCACTCTGTTTCAGATTCGAATTTTACACTATTCTAATGTTATTTAAAGACGATTTCTATATTATTGAGTCTTCAAGAATTGCAGACGATACAATCATTTTTTCCATCAAACTCAACAAGGATCATATCATTTACAAAGGCCATTTCCCAGGAAATCCAATTACGCCAGGAGTTGTGCAAATAGAAATAATAAAAGAGCTTTCGTCTGAGAGTTTAAAGAAGTTGATCTCACTGGAAAGTATGGGGAATTGCAAATTCCTCGCTATTCTTAATCCAAACAGCGATGAGAAGGTTGATGTCGTACTTAAGATTTCGGAATTAGAAGACAAAAAAATCAAAGTAATTGCACAAATTCAATACAACAGCACCGTTTATCTTAAAATGAATGCTGTTTACACTTTTAATGAAATTAATTGACTCGACATCAGTCGGAAGCAGGCTCTTTTCTAAATAGCGTTAACAGCACATAGCTTGTCAAGAATACTACAATAAATGCTGCCATCGCTAAAATGCAGGCGCCTACAAAATATTGTTTTACGTTATTTTCAATGTCAGCTAAACTAAAAGACAGTATTGCCGAATGATCAATTTCGCCATCTATAAATTGCTGCCCCATCAGCAAGCTAGCATAAACGATGAATGGAATCATCGGTGGAATGGAAATATTAGCAGCTACAATAAAAAGTACCTTATTCATTCTAAATAAGAGTGCCAACGGAATTCCCACAAGCAATTGAAACCCCCAGATAGGTACTATTCCCATGAAACAACCGAATGCAAGGGAAACTGATTTTCTCAGATTCGATTCATCAGGTTTTATCGCTTCTTGTCGGATTAAAATAAGTGTATTCCGTGAGAAAAACTTTTTCGGATAGTAATAAAGTAATGCGACCAATACCAATATAGAATTCAACACACTGATTCTAAAGAAATCACGGGCAGGGCGGAAATGAGTAACGCGATTTTCATTATAGTATTTAACACGAATTGGAACAGGTGTAAATTCCACCCCTTTCCATGCAAGTCGCACGATCACTTCAATTTCAAATTCAAATTTCTTTGTGAAAAACCTCATTTTCTTCATCGGTAACAAAGGATAAATTCTGAATCCTGTTTGTGTATCCGGTAATGTGATCCATGTTTCGAGCTTAAACCAGAAATTCGAGAATTTATTACCAAATGAGCTTTTACCCGGAACTCCTTGCTGGTTCATATTTCGAGACCCCATTATCACTACACCTGAATTCTCTTTGGCTTTTTCCACCATTAAAGGAATATCCTCGGGATAGTGCTGTCCGTCAGAATCGATCGTGATGGCATTTTCAAATCCGCTTTCAACCGCTGCTCTAAACCCCCGAACTAGTGAAAATCCCTTTCCGCGATTCACCTCATTAGTAATTACCCGAACTGTATCTTTGAATTTATTGAGAATTTGATCTGTTTTATCAGTGCTGCCATCATTTACAACAATAATTCTGGCTCCTGAATCAACTGCCAAAATGCGTTCTAGAACATCCTCTAATGTACCTGCATTATTATATGTTGGTAAAATAATACACGCATTAATTTCAGTCAGCATAAAGCAGAATTTGATTCAATTCCCTGTAAAAGTAGAAGAAATAGAACATAGAAAGTGTAGAAATTCTTACATTTTCAAATTCCTGGCAAAATCATTGTAAGTTTACAACAGAATTAAAATCTATATACAGATGAAAATCATCTCTATTCTATTGGTATCATACGGAGTTTTTATCGCACAGAAAATTGATAAATCGAATTTCTATGAAGCGCTCGAATCAAACTCTGAGAGTGTAATTTCGGAAAAAATAGCAGCACTGGAAAAGTTAAATTCATCGAAGGATAAGGATGCTTATATTGGTGCTTTAACAATGAAGAGAGCCAAGTTTATGAAAACTCCCAAAGAAAAGGCCACAATATTCAGAGCTGGAAGGGATATGCTCGAGAATTCCATTAATAAAGCCCCCAACAATGCTGAATACCGGTTTCTCCGTTTGATCATACAAGAAAACAGTCCTAAGATTTTAAAATACAATCACGATATTCAAAAAGATGTTGAAATTATTAACAATGCGTTCCATTCATTTGATACAACCCTAAAAAGAGTGGTTAAAAATTATGCTGCAGAATCGAAGAATTTGTCGGTTGACATGCTGAAGTAAATGCACCATTTCCCTTATGAAAAAAGTACTGGTTATAAATTTTTCTCAATCCGGTCAACTGGATGAAATAGTAACTAATTTTATTTCAGGATTGGAAAATGTTGCTATCGATAGAATACATTTTAAACCACACAGGAAATTCCCTTTTCCTTGGAAAACAACTAATTTTTACAACTCAATGCCGGAAACGGTTGATGAAAATCCTATTCAACTTGAAGCAATTGAATTCAAAGAAGAAAAATACGATTTAATAGTATTGGGTTATCAACCATGGTTTTTATCTCCGTCGTTACCCACATCTTCATTATTGCAGGATCATGAGTTCAAAAAACGCATGCATGAAACTCCTATCGTTACCATTATTGGAGCACGAAACATGTGGCTGAACGCACAAGAAAGTGTAGTACAGCACGTTCAAAATTCCGGAGGAAAACTCGTTGGGAATATTGCATTAGTCGACAGATCGCCTAATCATCTTAGTGCAATTAGTATTGTTCATTGGATGATGACCGGAAAGAAAACAAGAAAATGGGGTATCTTTCCTATTCCTGGAGTTTCGCAGCAAGACATCGAACATTGTGTCAAGTACGGTATTGCCCTGAACGAATGCATGAAACATTCGAATTATTCAGGCTATCAAAATTCTGTGGTCTCTAAAGGAGGTATAAGAATTAATACCAACATTTTGTTCATTGAAGGCCGGGCAAAAAACATATTTAGACTTTGGGCAAGGCTTATTAAGAAAAAAGAAAGTCAAGGAAAGAACAGAGTGTTCTGGATCAAATTTTTCAGGTTTTATTTAAATTTCGCACTGTTCTTTGTGGCTCCAATTTTACTCTTGCTGTATACTTTTCTCATAAGGCCATTTTCAGTAAAGAAAATTAACAACAGTAAAAAGAGATTTAAATACCTCGGGATTAACCTAAAACATTGATTTCGCTCACTTTTTTCAATGATTGCTTCCTGTTTGTTCGACCCAAACAAGCAGTATATTTTATTAAATTAAGGATGGGATTAACTATTCCTTAATTATTTGGCGAGAATAATAAAAAAAAGTAATTTTGTTCCCACTAAGTTTTAAGTACGAATGTCTGAAGTTTATATAACAAGAACATCTCATTTTTTACCCAATGATCCTGTTTCAAATGATGAAATGGAGGACTTTTTGGGTTGTATTGGAGAGCAAGCTTCAAAGTCAAGGCGTGTTGTGCTTAGAAACAACGGTATAAAGAATCGTTTCTATGCAATAAACAAAGATGGTACTGCCACGCATACAAATGCCGAAATGGTATCCTTAGCAATACGAAACATGTTCGGGTCCAATGACGCAGCGTTAAATGAAATTGACCTATTGTCTTGCGGTACTTCTACTCCCGATCAAATGATGCCATCTCATGCCGTAATGGTACATGGCTGGTTACCCGAAACAGATAATATAGAGGTTGTTTCACCCTCTGGTGTATGTTGTTCTGGAATGCACGCATTCAAGTACGCATATATGGCACTCAAGCTTGGTGAAGCGACAAAGGCCATCTGCTCCGGTTCAGAGAGATTGTCCAGAGTGCTTCATTCTGAGCAATTCGAGGTAGAAGTAAAAAGAATGGGGGAATTAGAATCCAACCCTTACCTTGCTTTTGAGAAGGACTTTTTGCGCTGGATGCTATCGGATGGTGCCGCAACATTTTTGTTGCAACCCCATAAAAACAACAATTCACCATCGTTGCGGGTTGAGTGGATAGAATGCTATTCCTTCGCGAACGAAGCAGAAACGTGCATGTACATGGCAGCGGATAAATTTGAAGATGGAACCATGAAAAGCTACATGGATTACACACCACAGGAACTAAATGAAAATTCGATACTTTCCATCAAACAGGATGTTAAGCTCTTAGGGGAAAATATTATTCGACTTGGCTTTAAAAAGCTGGAAAAAACAATTAAGGAAAAGGGAATAGATGTTAACGATATCACCTATTTTCTTCCGCACATGTCTAGCTATTTCTTCGAAGATAAAATTGCTGACATACTAACAGAATCCGGCATGCATATCCCCAAGGAGAAATGGTTTACAAATCTTGATACAATTGGAAATGTTGGCGCAGGTTCCATCTATTTAATGGTCGATGAATTATTCAATAGTGGAAAGCTAAATGCAGGAGATAAAATTTTATTAGCCGTACCGGAAAGTGCACGTTTCTCCTACGTATTCAGCTTTCTGACTGTCTGCTAAATCAATTTTTACAGATGAAAAAAAAAGAACTTCCGCAGGACAAAAGTGCCTTAAAGAATTTTACTCGTGAAGTTTGCTATGTAAAAAATGATGCTGGCAACTATGAAACAGGATTAAGCCAGGGATGGGAGGTTAAGAGTGTTGCTTTGGATAAAGCATGGGAAGAAATTGAACGAAGAACAGAAGAAGCCAAGCAGGATGTTCTGGCCGGAAAAGAAAGCCCCATAAGCTATTTTATTGAATTAAAATTAATGGATCTTTCCGTTGTTGCAGGTTATACCGGATTTCGAAGATGGCAGATCAAACGGCACAAAAAAGTGCGTGTTTTTAAAAAATTAAGCGATAAGAAACTCCAGATCTATGCAGATGTATTTGAAGTAAGTCTGGATGATTTAAAGAATTTCAATATAGAATGAACGAATTCAAGCACATACAAACTGCACACTGCGAAAATGGAGTGACCGTTAATTTATTGCAGCAAAAAGGATGTGATTTCCTAAACGAACCTCTGGCCTTTGGAATGGGATCTGGCCTTTTTTATATTCATATTCCGTTTATGAAAGTTAATGGCGGACCAGCAATTTCATTTCGTTCCATGCCTGGATCCATTTTCAACAGGACATGTAAGGTTTTGAATGTCAAAGTAGAACGAAAAAAATTCAAATCAAGGATTATCGCTAAGCAATATCTGGACAACTGTTTGAACAACAACTTATCGGTTGGCTGCCAGGTCGGTGTTTTTCATTTAATGTACTTTCCTAAAGAATATCGTTTTCATTTTAATGCACACAATTTAATTGTGTTTGGCAGGGAAAATGACACCTATCTTGTGAGCGATCCGGTTATGGAAACGACAACCTCTCTAACCACTCGCGAGATGGAGAGAGTACGATTTGCGCAGGGAGCACTTGCTCCGAAAGGACACATCTACTACCCGGCCTCTGTTGGAAATATTGATGATGCACTGATCCGATCGGCAATTATTAAGGGAATTAAGAGGAATGTAAGAGACATGCTGTATATCCCGGCCAGAGTAACTGGTATACGCGGGATCAACCACACAGCAAAAAAAATTCGCAAGTGGCGTGAGCAGGTCGGACCAAGAAAAGCAGGTCTTTTTCTTGGACAAATCGTGCGTATGCAAGAAGAAATAGGAACTGGTGGTGGCGGATTCAGGTTCTTGTATGCTGCATTTCTGGAACAGGCAAGCGAACGGCTGCACAATGATCAATTGATCGGAATTTCGGAACAATTTACAAAAGCCGGGGATCTATGGCGTGACAGTGCTTTACAAATGGCCGGAATCTACAAAGGTAGAATTACAGAACAAAAAGACTTCGATGAATGTGCGGATATAATGAATGAGATTGCGGTTGTGGAGAAAAAAGCGTTCAAAGAGTTGGAAAAGATTAAATTACAATAACATGACTTCCGCTATTGAGATTAGAGATATTTCGAAGCTATATTCAAAGTCCGAAGAATACAGCCTTAAAAATGTTTCACTCAAAATTAATCGCGGGGATAAAATTGGAATCTTTGGTCCGAATGGTGCTGGAAAGACCACGTTAATATCCATTCTTTGCGGTATAATTGAGCAATCAAAGGGAGAAATAGAATACCTAAAGGAAGGTAGAATTACAGATCTGAATTCAATGCTTTTTAAAATTGGTTTTGTTCCGCAGGATCTTTCACTTTATTCCGAGCTAAGCCCAAAGCAGAATCTCATGTATTTTGGCTCTTTATATTCGATTCCCAAAAAAAAGCTACAAATAAAAATTGACGAATTACTCAGTGTTTTAGGGCTCACAAAAGTAGCGAACAAAAAAATACATACGTTTTCAGGCGGGATGAAACGGCGCGTAAATCTTGCCATAGGAATCATCAATGAACCTGAAATATTGTTCTTAGATGAGCCAACAGTTGGCGTTGATGTACAAAGTAAAAATGCGATCATGTCTTATCTTGATGCATTGAACAAGAAAGGAACCACGATCATTTATACATCGCATCACATGAATGAAGGCCAGAAATTTTGCAATCGGTTTGTTCTTTTGGACAAAGGAAATCTAATTGTTGATGATAGCATGGAGAGTTTGCTTTCGGAACACAACGAAGAAAGCCTTGAATCATTGTTTTTAAAATTAACAGGAATAGAATACCGCGATTAATGGGGAAATTTGGTGCGAGCATAAAGAAAGAGTTCCTTTTACTCATCCACGATAAAGTTGGACTATTGTTAATGTATTTGATGCCAATACTGCTCGTATTTATTATTACGATCGTACAGGATAGTACATTTAAGCTGGTAAATGAAAACAATATCGAGATCCTTGTTGTCAATAAAGACAATGGAATTAATGGTGACAGTCTCGTATCTTTACTCAACAATTCCGGTAGTTTTAGTATTGTTGAGAAGAAAAATTTATCCGAATCCGAAATTCAAAGAATACTAATTGAGGACGATCTCTTGATCGCAATTGAAATTCCTTCCGATTTTTCAAACAACCTGAATACGAAAGCAGAGCAAATAAGTAATACGATGCTCGAAGAATTTGGTCTTATTGATGACTTTGAAACAAAAGAGCTTGTAATGGACGAGCTCAAGTTGTATTACGATCCTGTCCTACAGGAAAATTTTAAATTTTCCATTTTGAGCTCATTGTACAGTTATATGAATGTCCTCGAAAACCGACTTATGATCGAAAGCCTTTATAACGAAATGGGATACGACACTATTCCTGAGGGACTAAAGAGCTCATTTACCGATAATCGTCTAGGAATAAAACAAATTGTAGCGGGAAGCTCCTCGGGGAAAATCATTCCAAATGCAACACAGCACAATGTTCCTGCATGGTCCATCTTTGCAATGTTCTTCATGGTTATTTCTCTTGGAGGAAATATAGTGAAAGAAAGACTTAGCGGTAGCTTTGTTCGATTACAAACAATTCCCTCCAGCTTTTCTCTTGTGCTGGTATCAAAGATGTTCCTTTATTTGTTCGTTGCATTATCTCAATTGACAATTATCTTTGTTTTGGGCAAATACATTTTCCCCATAATGGGACTACCTTCCCTTGCATTTCCATCTAATCTGATTGGACTCTTGGTGGTGTCTATTACTTCCGCACTTGCAGCGATTAGCTTTGCGATGTTAGTCGGAACCTATGCAAAAACACAAGAGCAGGCCAGCGGTTTTGGAGCCATAACTATAATTATACTTGCCGCAATAGGTGGTATTTGGGTACCTACATTTGTCATGCCTGAATACCTTCAGCTTATTGGTAAAATTTCTCCTTTACATTGGTGTCTGGAAGGGTTTTACACATTATTTTTGAAAAATGGAGACTGGTATTTACTATCCCCTGCACTATTGTTCTTAATATTATTTATTTTTGCATGTCAAATTTTAATCTATATAAAATTAAAACTTCAAAATTACATTTGAAATGAGCCAAAGCCGAGAGGAATTAAAACTGGAATTAAAAAAGCACATCGTAGAATACCTGAATCTTTTGGAAATAAAACCTGAGGATATAAAAGACGATGTGCCCTTATTTGGTCCGGAATTAGAGCTGGACTCTATCGATTCTGTTGAAATGATTGTTTTACTCGATAGAGAATACGAGATTAAAATAACCAACCCAACCGAGGGCCGCAAAATTTTAGTTGACGTTAATACCATTGTCGATTATATTCTCGAAAACAAAAAGTAATTGTGTTGCTGATGGAAAAGGTCTACGTTACCGGAATTGGGATCATATCAGCTATCGGTAACAATACTGACGCAAATCATCATAGCCTTTTAAACGCTCAATCCGGTATTGGAAAGGCGAAGTATTTCAATTCAAAGTACACTTCAAGTTTAAACTTTGGTGAGGTAGATCTTAGCAACGATGATCTTAAGAGAATCACGAATTCTTCGCATCAGAAGGGTTTGAGCCGTACTACATTACTGGCTTATTCTGCTTTTCAGCAAGCCATTGACCATGCTAAACTAGACCCAGCAGAATTGAGCTCGTTTCGCACTGGATTCATTTCTTCGAGCACTGTCGGTGGAATGTGCAATACAGATGAATTATATGCCGATGCCAATTTAAAGGAAGAACCTTCTGAATTTGTGCGCTCGTACGGTGGTGGAGAACATACCTTGCGTCTTATTGAAAAGTACGGAATAAAAGGATTTACTTCCACGATAAACACCGCATGCTCCTCCTCGGCAAATGCCATAATGCTGGGAGCAAGATTGATAAAATCGGGTAGATTGGATCGCGTTATCGTTGGAGGAGCTGATTCCCTTGCCAAATACACCGTTAATGGATTTAACTCTCTTATGATCCTTTCCGAAAACCCCTGCAAGCCATTCGATATCCATCGAGATGGTCTTACCCTGGGTGAAGGGGCGGGTTACCTTGTTCTCGAGGGAGAAAGTACCTGTAAAAACAAAATGAAGCTGGCAGAAGTATTGGGATACGGAAATGCGAACGACGCACACCACCCCTCTGCCACATCAGATGAAGCGCATGGTCCGAGAATGGCTATGGAGAGGGCTTTGGCTTCATGCAAGCTACCATCCGATTCAATTGACTACGTAAATGCTCATGGAACAGGAACACCTAACAATGATAGTACCGAAATGTTTGCGTTTCATAAAACATTTGGTGCAATTCCTCCTTTCAATTCGACAAAATCGTATACCGGTCATACGCTTGCCGCTTCAGGAGCGGTAGAGGCGATTCACAGCATAATCTCATTGTGCAATATGGAGCTTTACCCCAGCTTAAATTGTGCGGAACCGATCTCAGATTACAACGCAAGCCCGATTAGAGAATTCAAAAAGCTCAATAATATGAAGATTGTCATGTCAAATTCGTTTGGCTTTGGTGGTAGCTGTACCTCCTTAATTTTTTCAAAGGTCTGACAAATGTACATTACCGATTTAAAAGCCATATCGTCTCAGCTAACCTATAAGGAAGAATTCCTGAAGGGAGAATTGGTTGCGTACGACGATAAGGTATACAATGTGATTGAACCGGATTATATAGAATTCATTCCAAAGGGTCTGCTCAGAAGAATGGGGAAAGCCGTTCGGATGGGAGTTGGCACCGGATTGCCGCTGGTAAAGGAGAACAACGACATCGATGCAATTATTATGGGAACCGCAAATGGCGGACTGGAAGATTGCATCAAATTTCTCAATCAGATCGTAGAATACGATGAAGGTGTTTTGACACCAACCAATTTTGTTCAGAGTACTCCTAACGCTGTAGCAGGACAGCTTGCCCTAATGGGACAGTGCAAAGGATACAATACAACATACACGAACGGTGGTCTGGCTTTTGAAAATGCACTACTTGATGGACTATTGTTATTTCAACAAGGGGCATGCTCTAAAATTCTTCTTGGAGGCATTGAAGAGATCTCGGACTATAATTATAATATTGATTCTCTGGTAAATAAATACAAGGAAACAGCTGTAAAAAACAGCGAGCTGATCGATGCAACCACGCCTGGTACTGTTTGTGGTGAAGGTGCATGCATGTTCATCATGGAACGCAATCCCAAAAACTATTATGCAAAAATTGAGGACGTAGGACAGATCACCTACCCCAACAAAGAAGATCTCGCATACTGTATGGATGAAATGCTGAAAAGGAATAAGCTCAACAGATCGGATATTGACACAGTAATGCTCGGTCTCAATGGTGATATAAATCATAACGACTGGTACACCCATGTTTCCGAAGATCTATTGCCTGAAGCAAACACCCTGTCCTTTAAGAACTTGATCGGAGACTACAGAACATGTACGTCTTTTGCCGTTTGGCTGGCAGCACATCTACTCAAAGGAAATACTGAGTTTATCGAAACAATTCAAATTCGAAAATCTCATTCGAAAAAAATATCGAGAATATTAATATACAATCATTTCGATGCCGTGAGACATGGCTTTATTCTTCTCTCAGCATAAACTTATTTATCATGATAATATTAAAAAGCAATTTTACCTTTTTAAAAAAATTGAAAAGCAACAATGACAGAGACTGGTTTGCTGCCAATAAAGCAACATACCATGAGCAGCATGAGAACACCGTTGCTTTTGCAGGTGTACTGTTATCCAAAATGAACCAGCACGACAATATTGAGAATGAATCAGGAAAGAAAAGCGTTTTGCGTATTTACCGTGACGTACGTTTTTCCAAAGATAAATCTCCTTATAAAAATTACTGGGGCATAAGTTTCAAACGCGCTACCAAAGAGTTGCGCGGTGGATATTACGTGCATCTTCAACCAGGAAACAAATCATTTATTGGCGGTGGATTTTGGGGGCCAAACAAAGAAGATCTTTTAAGGATTCGCGAAGAAATAGCTATGGATGCATCAGAAATAAGAAGCATTATTACAAGCAAGAGCTTCATTGATACTTTTGAAAGACTACAAGGAGAACAATTGAAAACAGGACCCAAAGGTTTTGATAAAGACCATCCTGATGTAGATCTGCTACGCTATAAACAATTCATTTTCGGAAAAAATTTTACCGATGAACAAGTAATGAGCAATGGCTTTGTTGATGAGGCAAATGAGACGTTAAAAAAAATGCGTCCATTCTTCAATTTAATGAGTGAAATTCTAACAACTGACTCAAATGGATCACCCATATAACAAAAAGCTATTGTATTAAGGCGACACAGAGAATATCAACCGGTTGATATTCAGTCTATAATTTAGTATATTTAAAGTATATCAATGCATAACCTTTATGATGAAATTTAGACACTTTTTTGTTCCAGTACTTTTTCTAGGATTGTTTATTCTGGGTTGTACGCAGGCAATACCCACCAAACCTCTTATCGAACGAAATACAGAGGTGAAAGAATATTTTGGAGCAGTAAATGAGCTTATAGACGAGTACTTCGATATGCTTGAAAAACTCATCGATAGTGCTGCTGACATAGATGCTAAAGAAAAAAAAGGAGAGGAAGCTTCCATATTTGATGGATTCACGATGCTAACTGACATGGCAAGCTCTACGCTTAAAATTATGCAATTAGCAGAAAAAATTGAAAAAATGGAGGTCCAGCAGAAAAGATTTGAAGACGATCTTTCTTCTCAGGATTTCGAAGAGTTTTTAAAAATTTACACGAAAACTTTTGAACGTTTTTACGAATTAGCGAAAAAAGCTGAAGAACTCGAAAAGAACAAGTAAAGCAATCCTTGCCTACTCAACTAAAAGTTTAATTGATACACCTTCTGAGGTCGTAATAAAATAGATTCCAGCGTCCAGACTACTGACATCAATTTCGTAAGTATCCGATTGAATTATTCTGTCCGCTAGCACCAGTTTTCCTGCTACATCTCTAAGCGTAACGTTTGTACTTACTTCACTTGAAAACTGAAGTATGGCAGTACTTGTAGAAGGATTCGGATAAACGAGAATCTCTTGCTTAGAGTGTTCCACAAGGTCTAAAGGAGTGGTGTTTTCTGCATTAATTGTAGGGTATAGAAATAAGAAATCCCCCAGCCCATTGCCGTATCTTCCAAAAGTAAAATCCTGAACCTGATACGGATATGCGACCTGATCAAGTAGCCACCCCATATCATCGGATAGAAAAAGAGTTTCTCCAAGATTAGACAGAGAAAAATTTGCATGAAGCCCTGACTGCAAGGAGTCTGTATCTGCCCATACGATCAGGTACTCCCCTGCTCCTATCAATGTATCTGGGAATATCCATTTCGTCAGATTTCCAGGATTATCAGACAGATAGTACCCCGTAAGATCAATGCTTACTTCTGAATTGTTGTACAATTCGATCCAGTCATCGTATTCCCAGTCCTGATCAAATGCAATTGAATTGTTATCTGCGGCTATTTCATTAATGACCAGACCAAGCTGTGGCGTGAGCACATAAAATTCATACTCGGCCCGAACCGGAGAAAATTTGGCAGCATTTCCGTTATCCGCATATATATAGTACTCCATTGAAGTAGCATTAATTGGCAGCTCCACACCATACGTTCCATCCCCAGCAGCACCATCATTGTGCAAGCCATCATCAAACATCTCCAGCTTATCAAAAACCTGATAATGATTGTGGCGGTACCCAAGCATTACGGTAGTAGCATTACTTACAGATGTCGTGATCGTAACCAGAGAATATGGAAGTGGATCATTTGAGCTGTTAAGTACATTTGAAATTACGGGTTCCGATAATTGAAATTCAGCAACTGTATTCAAATAGAGCTCCCGCCCCGTCATTAAATTCTGCAATCCGGGCCTGAATCCAAACCAGGAGCCCACATCGGTATACATGTTGGAAGAGAATTCCGCATAGGAATATTCACTAAACGGTTCATTCTGTACATCCAAATCGATAAGACTTTGCATGTATTCCCCGCGTACCAGATAGTTATCGTTCGCTACGTTCTCTTCGATGATCGTTTTAAAATGTGCCGAATAGATCCTTTTGTACTTAGGAATTGCCAGTAATCGTGCAATTAATGGCCTCAATACAAGGCTACCCTGATGTAGAAACGGGTCCTGGGTTTGAAGCTGATTTAAGCTCAATGGCAACCAATTTGTTCCGTTCCAAACCAGACCGCCAAACGACATGTTCAGATCCCAGATAACAATGCTCCACCTGCCATTGTCCATCTTATACACGTAATAATTATGACCAAAAGCTGTATAACCGTCATTATGTACTAAAGCACTGCTCAATGCCAGAAACCAAAGTGCTCTGTCTACATCAAGATACTGATCAATGTTTGCCGCATTGTACTCTAGATTGTAGCATAGCTCTTGCAATTCAGTAAGACCATAAGTAGACTTCATGTCGTACAGCGTATCGTATGCCATCGTATCAGCATAGTACCCCAAATTCGAATTTCCACCTGCGAAATCAAAGGAGATCGGATCGCATTTAAAAAATGAGTTCGTACTGGATCCATAAAATGCATCTAAAAACTCATTATCAACGGATTCTGTATTGGTATAAATTCCCCGATAGGTACCATTTGTGTACACTTTTACGAAGGAAGCCTTAGGGCAATCCATGTATTGATTCGAAATTTCATACATCAATGCTTCACGCACCATGCTCGGATCGGTATAGCAGTTAGCCAGTTTTATTTTATTCTTCCCCATATATTCTTGTCCGGGCACCACAAAGTTCAAATCTATGTTGAATGGATTTTTATTGCTTGAAGTATCCATGGAGCTATTGCCCTTATAACGCACACCGCAGCTATCCATACTTGTGCCATCAATGACGACATTTGCAAGAATTCTTTCGGTTCCACTTCCGGTACCCAGATTTAACATTGCCAGAGAATCCAGTAAATAATCCCAATTGGAATCGTAGAAATTAATTTCAACGGTTCGGATCGTATCTATATCAAAAAGATCTTGTGCGTGTGCTCTTTTTCCAAAAAGTAAAAACCCCAAACAGATAATTACAAAGCAGCAGATTGATTTACGCATTCGTTTCAATTAATTTTAGCAGATAATTGTGCGCCAAAGTTATGAAATAAATAATTACGTTGAAATATCGACTTATTTTGTGCACCTTAATCCTAATCGCAGATTGACTATTTTGAAAATAGATGGTAGGCCTTGGCAAAAAAGAGTTTCATTTTTTAAACTACCCAATAAAAAAACGACTGCTAAGATTAAACCTTATCGACTACAACTTTATAGCTTGGGTCTTCTAAAACATTAACATCAATTATTTTATCTGCATTTTTGAGCAGTTTTTGACAATCTTTGCTTAAATGACGTAAGTGAATTTTTTTGCCTGCTTTGTGGTAGCGTTCTGTAAGCTTATTAAGCGCTTCAATAGCTGACATATCGACCACTCTACTTTCTTTAAAATCAATAATTATTTCTAGTGGGTCGTTTAGTATATCGAACTTTTCATTAAAGACTGTTACCGAACCAAAAAATAATGGACCATAAATCTCATAATGCTTAACGCCGTTCTCATCAATTGATTTTCTTGCTCTAATACGTTTTGCATTATCCCAGGCGAAAACCAAAGCAGCAATAATGACTCCTATAATTACTGCTAACACCAAATTATGCAATACAGCTGTTACAAGCGTTACTACAACCATAACAAAAATGTCCGATTTTGGCATTTTATTAATGGTTGTTAAGCTGGCCCATTCAAAAGTTCCAATCGCAACCATAATCATTAATCCTGTAAGTGCAGCCATTG
>Ga0315334_10000661_pt1 | contig 21021 bp, 21 predicted proteins | sample M150034915metaG_FD_205555 | JGI IMG/M metagenome (GOLD analysis project Ga0315334, IMG submission 205555) | Ammonia-oxidizing marine archaeal communities from Monterey Bay, California, United States - M1 500m 34915 | ecosystem: Environmental > Aquatic > Marine > Intertidal zone | place: USA... | reverse complement strand
TTAATGCAGGTGTAGGTGATGAAGTGTCATACATTCCACCAACTGGAAATGCTTTACTAATTAGTGACACACTACCTAATGGTGAGCCAGATAACAGAAGAATAGTTTGCGTAGGTGGTGGAACTGGGCTAGCCCCATTTGTGGCATTTGCAAGACATTTACATGATATAGGTGATAAAAGAGAAATTGTTGTACTACATGGTTCAAGCTATGTGGATGAACTTAGTTACAAAAATGAATTAACGGATTTGGAGGCAGAAAGTGAGGAGCGGGGTAGAGACAAATGGAATTTTCGATATGCTGCAGCAGTTAGTAGACCACAAGAATGGTTTAACAGATCTTGGAAGGGTCAAACTGGAAGAGTTGAAACATTTTTGAGACCAAAAAGCAATGGTTTGTCACCTCTTGAAGAACTTGTTGGTGAGAAGGTTACTCCGGAGAATACAATTTTCTACGTATGTGGCTGGCAAGGAACAGTTGATGGTTGTATGGACTTTTTGAGACCTGCTGGATTTAGGATAGAAAAAGAAAAAGACGAGGATGGAAACTTTTCTGTAAAGTTTGAATCATACGGATAAACACAGATAAAAAATCTAGAATTTTAGTAATTATTATCTAACATGAATTTTGTTAGTGTTTCTTTGGAATAATCAATGCCATGCTCTTCTTCAGTATGGAGTCGAAATTTTTCGGCAACTTGATCAGGTTCGCCCTCAACTGTAAATTCACAATCATAGCCATAATCTGCACAAACCAATTTCGCCATGTTGGATGTTGCTAATAGGACACTATATTTAGCTTTAGTCAAATTATTTTGAAATTTTAATTCGATTATTCAACTATTGTGAATTTGATAGTTCCAGGAATCGTTGTTCTAGATCCTCTTTTACATACTCTATTCCGTGTATTTGTTCGCTATGCTCATTATATTTTTTAACTACTTGATCAATCTCATCATCCAAAACAAAGTCACAGTCATATCCATAATCATGACATGAGATTCTGACCATGCATTGGCAGAATTTGTAACGTTATATGAATTGAGAAAATTATTTTGATTCTTGTTCTGGTGCTTGTGTAGGAACTGAAATTATACTGTCAGCAACAGATTTGGTTAAATCTTCGATAATTTTTATCCGTTTTTTATCTTTCAGGCCTAATTTTGATAATGCCTTTTGTAATTCCCTTTCTCTTATAGAGTCTACACTGGCAATAACGTCTCTTACAGTTGACTCTGGTTCGAGATTTTTCATTGCTGCCTCCAAAATTGGCACTTCTTTTTCAATTAATGCCTCCACAGATGAAACCTTAGTTTTCAGTGATTCCATTAGTTTTTCATCATCCATTTCAGTGATTTGATCTCTGAAAAGTAATTTGATTCCAGGAACCTTTGTTACAGTCTCTTCAATTGCCCTAGGATCTGATATATCTAGAATAAGCATTCCTTTCTTGTAATTTTTCATAACTCGTTTAATTTTTTCAAATGTAATTATGAAGTAATCAGCAGTGGCTGCAACAATAATAATAGAATATTTATCAAACCCTGCTAACACATCCAAAAATTCTACAGCATTTCCACCTAATATTTTTGAAAAATCTGTTGATCGCTCAATTAATTGGCTTGTTACATCAAATGCATATCCTTTTTTGTTCATGGTTTTTGCAACCATGCCAGCCGTCTCTCCTGTACCAATCAATAGAACTTTTTTCTTACCATCAATACCTGCATTTTCTTCTGCCATCTTGACTGCAATATCACCCATTGATAATGTATTTTCAGATACTTTGGAAGAATTTCTAATTGTAGTTGCAATTCTAATTGCACTGTCAAATAATTTATTCAGTATTCTACCAGAGTGTTTAGTTGATCTTGCAGTTTGACTTGACTCTTTTATTTCATTGAGGATCTCTTCTTTACCTACAACAAGTGAATCTAAACCGCATGCTAACCTAAGTAGATGTTCATAAACATTGGTATTGATATATACTTCAAATGTTTGATCAAAATGTTCTATATCCCATTGCTCCAATTCTGAATTTGCAATCCAAGTTTCTTGTATCTTATTTATTACAAGATTCTGACCATCAAGTCTTCGTCCATCCGGAATGTTACCCTTTGGTCTATTCATTACAATATATGCTTCAACTCTGCTAGCAGTTTGAATAATCACACATTCTGAAACATCTTTAATTTTCATGAATGATTCACGTGCTACATTAACATCTTTGAATGCAAAATGAGCCAACTTATGCAATGGAACGTTTTTGAAAGTTATTCGTGCATTTATGAGAACAAAGTTTTCTTCAGCCATTTAACACACCATCAGTCTCGCAGTTTTGCCCTGCCACCTTTGGCTGTGCGAAAAACATTCATGCCCTGATCAAAATTATCATAAAGAGAATCCAAGTATTTGAGAGCTCGTTCTACACTCACAATATCATCAAGACGTGCATCTGGATCGTTTTTTAGATGTTCAAGTTTTTCCCTTTTTTCATCTACCAAACTGCGAATTCCAGTCTCATAGTTAGACGTTCCACCAAATTCAGGACTCAATGTATTCTGTGGATCATATTTTGGAGTTTGATCAGTTGGAATCAATACTTTCCTTGAAATTTCCTCTCCCTCACTTTGAGTGAGAATTGGTCTTGGTGGGGCTACTAATTGTTGATTATAGAAAAATTCTGGCTCCCCCATCTCTCTTCGAAAAATACGTTCTCTACTATGTTTATCAGTAAAAGTTTCACCAGATTCAGTTTTTACAACTGATGCCTTTGCCTTTTCATACTCTGCCGCCCATGCTGCTTCTGATGCCTTTCTCACTTCGTCTAAATTGGATTGTGATTTTGCATATGCTGCTTCTGCAACAGCAACAGCCTCTCCAGCGGTGAGTGATTCTTCAGATGTGCCAACAGCATCTGAGATTGTTTTTGGTTTTGCACCACTTTTTGGTTTTGCTGCCTTTTCTTTTGCTTCGTCTAGTTCTGCTTTTGCTTTAGCAGCCTCTGCTTCAGCTTCAGAAACTGATGTTGGTCCTTTAACTTTTTCAACCTTTTCCTCTTTTTCGTCCTCAGGCATCAAACTACATCAAAATTCCTTGAATTTTAAGATTGGCACCAAAAATTCTAAAGAAAATGAGAACTAGTATGTTTCTAGTAACTCAATCATTGAAATATATCAAAATATCTAAAAGTGTATGACGATTGCGATATACCTAGCACATCTAAATCCATTAACAAATGCTCATGTGGATATAATCAAAGAACTGCAAAAAAGTGATGAAGTAGTTGTGATGCCTGTACGTTTTCTAGTTCAAGAAAAAGAGATCAATAGTAAAAGTTTTCCATTCAGTTTTGAGATTAGAAAAAAAATGATCGAGGCAGTATTTGGTACCTCTGTGAATGTTTCTTCAAATTATACATTTCATGCACCATTCAAGAAGTATTTTCCTCCATTACTTTCTCCAAAATCATGGAGTTTAAGAAAAGAAATTCTTCAAAATATTGGTGATGATTATTACACTTACACTGGTGATAAGGCTGAAGGTCTTATGTTAAAGCTGTATAGATTAAAGCCAAAAATTGGTGAAAGAAGAGAATTATCAGCAACATCAGTAAAAAACGATATGTATGATGCTGCTTCTGGAAAAGATTCAAACTGGGAAAAAAATGTGCCAAAACAAGTAGCAGAAATAATTAAAAATAACTGGAAAATTGTAACCGATTTTACATTATCAGATGATTCTACGATGAGAGTAGCAGGAATGAAATTTCCTAAAGAAGGTTACAATTCAAAATAGATTAAATTATACGCATCTCTCAAAATTGATGTGAAACCTATTTCAAAATATATTTGGTTTGATGGAAGATTCGTTTCAGAGGATAAAGCAAAAGTTCCTGTAACAACTCATGCAATTCATTATGGAACATCTATTTTTGAAGGAATTCGTGCATATTGGAATTCTGAAAACCTGTTTGTTTTTAGATTAAATGAACACATAAAGCGTTTTAGAAATTCAGGAAAGTATTATAATATTTTGTTGAGGTTTTCAGATACTGAAATAAAAAATGCTGTAATTAATCTATGTACAAAAAATAAAATTAAAGAATCATGTTACATTAGACCATTCTATTTTGTTGGTCAGTATGGAATTAATCTACACGTTACAAAAAAGGCTCCAACACATGTTGCAATGTTTTCATTCCCTTTTGGTGATCTGTTTGATAAAAATGGAATAAGTGCGTGTATTTCTAAGTGGAAAAAATTCAGTGATATTTCAACTCCAACGCAGGCAAAGATGGGAGGAAATTACCTAAATTCAATTTTAGCCACTCAGGATGCAAAAAGTAGAGGTTTTGATGAAGCAATTCTTCTTGATAGATTTGGTGAGGTAAGTGAGGCACCTGGAGAAAACATCTTCATTATAAAAGATAATACCCTAATCACGCCACCACTTAGTTCATCAGCATTAGATGGAATTACAAGAAATTCAATACTTTCTTTTTCAAAAGAGATAAAGTTGAAAACAAAAATAAGAAAAATTTCAAAAACTGAGTTATTACATGCGGATGAAATTTTCTTATCTGGAACTGCAGCCGAAGTTACACCTGTTACAAAAATTGAACATAAGAAAATTGGAAATGGGAAACCTGGTTTAATCACTATAAAAATTATGGATGCATATACCGACATAGTAATGAATAAAAACAAAAAATATGTCAAGTGGTTGACTGCGGTGTACTAGATTGAAGATTATACAAATTGGAACTGGTGGATGGGGCAAAAATCACACTAGAGTGCTTTCAGAATTTGGTGTTCTATCAGCAATATGTGATATGAATGAAAATAGAGCAAAAGAATTTGGAGAAAAATATGGCGTCAATTATTATCATACATTAGATGATGTGATAACTGATGAAGAGTTTGATGGTGCATTTGTCTGTACACCAACCTCAACTCATTCAGAGATTGCAACCAAGCTTATAGAAAATAAAAAACATGTATTTGTTGAAAAACCAATGACATACCTTTCTGAAGATGGAGAAAGTCTTGTTGAGAAAGCCAAAAAAAACAAAGTTGTTTTGACATGTGGATATATTGAAAGATTCAACCCAGCGGTTACACATGTGAAGGAATTTATCAAATCAAAAAAATTTGGTGATTTAATTAGATTGGAGTTTTATCGTGAACATAGAATGCCTTTACACATAAAAGATGTGGGTATAATTTATGATACTTCTGTACATGATATAGACACTGCAATGTGGCTATTTGATCAGACGCCAGAATTGGTATTTGCAAAATCAGGAAAAATAAATCATGAACATGAGGATTTTGCAACAATATTGTTAGGTTTTCAAGATAATAAGATTGCCACAATATCGTCAAACTGGATTACCCCAACACGTGTTCGAAATTTTAATGCAGTCTGTACTGATGCACGAATTTTTTCTGATTTCATAACGCAAGAAATTCGTATTGAGACAGAAAATGGTTCAGAAACTCCTAAAGACCAAAAAGTAGAACCACTTTCATTAGAAATAAAGAATTTTCTAGATTCAATTGAAGGTAAAAATGAATTAATTGTTAAACCAGAACAAGCTGTAAACGTGACAAAGATAGCAGAAGCAGCTCTTTTATCTAGTCAAAAGGGAGTTCCAATTTATCTGGATATAAAATGAATAAAAAAATGCTTGACATACTAGCATGTCCAATTTGTAAATATCACCCACTAGAAGAATTTGATATTAATGTAAAGGATGATGATGTGGTTGAAGGAGCATTATTTTGTATTGAATGTTCTCGATTCTATCCAATTATTGAAGAAATTCCAATTATGTTACCTGATGAATTACGAAAAAAAGAGGACGATTTAGAATTTCTAAGAAAAAATTCTAAATCACTTCCAGAAAAAATTGTAAAAAATGGAAAACCATGGCATTTGTGAAAGAGAAATGGTAAACAACTACATATCTGAAAAAGCAAGAATTGGGGAAAATGTCAAAGTTTGGCATTTTGCATATGTAGGTGATAATTCTGAGATTGGTGACAATGTCAAGATTGGCTCATTATCTCATGTGGACTATGATGTAAAAATTGGGGAAAATACGATGGTTGAAGGTTTGGTATACATACCACCATTAACTAGAATTGGAAAAAATGTTTTCATTGGTCCTGCAGTTGCGTTAACAAATGATCCATACCCTCCAAGTGAAAAACTAGTTGGAGTAATAATTGATGATAATGCCATTATTGGAAGTAAAGCAGTAATTAAAGCAGGAGTTAGAATTGGAAAAAATAGTGTTGTTGCTATGGGTGCAGTAGTAACAAAAGATGTTCCTTCAGACACTGTTGTCATCGGTTCTCCTGCAAGACAGATGTATTCCAGACAAGAATATGATAAAAAACAGCTTGATTGGAAAAATAGTATTTAGTTTAAAATAGATTTAATAAAACAAGAGGAAGTGAAATCTGATGGGAGATGGAATAGGAGGTCCAGTAGTGAAATGTATAGCCGGAAATGCATTTGAGCTTGATGTCACGCATTATAGAAAAGATAACCAGGAACAATATAGTAAAATTGAGAAAGTTATTATCGCAAAAATTGATAATCCAGAGAATCCAGAATATGGAGAAACCACACAGGAAGAATTAGAGTTTACCCTGAAGGGAAAATTTGTTTCTTGTAATATTCAGTATAGAGATGAAAAAACTGATGCCTTAATTTGTAATGTATTCATTCAAAATCCTCCAGAAGGATTCTAATTAAATATCAGAATAACTATTCTTTTGTTATTTCACAATACTTGTTTGTTCCCTCAAAAAATTTTATTGAGGAAACTGGAACCTTGTCTTTTAGATTTTCAAAGATCCATGCAGCAATATTTTCTGACGTAGGAAAATCAAAAATATCATTTAGGTTTCTATGATCTAATTCTGATATCGTTTCCCAACATGTTTTTTTCATTTGATCAAATTCAATTACCATATTGTCTTGATAGGAATCACCCTGCTTTACATCACCCTCAACCTCAACAATTATTCTAGATGTATGACCATGTGGTTTTCCACATTTGGGATGACCACGTAGTGTATGAGCAAAATCAATCTCAAATTCTACACCTAATTTGGTTTTCATACTAATACAGAATTTTTTGATAATTAATACCTAAAGAACTAGTCGTAGTGATCAACAGTTTGTAATATGATTCTAGATGGGCCATCAGTGGAAGATATTTCTCCACTTTCAAGATTTACATGCCATTCATACTTCATTGATTGCTTATTTTCAACATTAAATACAAAAACTACCTTGTAATTTTCGTTGTTTAAGAATCCAGTAACTGGAAATACTTCCACAGTAAATTCTGCCCACGTATCTTTATCATCAAAGATTTTCTGATCAGAATATTTGTCATTAATCTTTTCTTCAATAACTTGTAAGATAGTCATTCCTGTATCGTTTGTTCCCTTGTATGATTTCAGCTTCTCTACAGCAATCTTTTCTAACCCTTCAAACGAATCATCTGCTAAAAGTGACTCGAGATTTTTTTCAGTAAGTGCAGGATATGCAAAGATCATGAATAATCCTATTATGCCGAGATAAATCGGTGCTCTTTTTTTTAAAAATGATGAAAAACTCTTTGGGTTATCAGATTTTTTTATTTCGTCAGGTTTTTTCTTTGCCAATTAGACTAGCCTTTTTTCTTTGCAACTTGCATATACAGATCTACTGTTCCACTTCCAATAGGAATCTGCCTTCCAACTATTACATTTTCAGTAATTCCTTTTAGTTTTTCAGTTTCTCCTGTTCTAGCAGCAGCAGCAATTGTTGGAACTGTAATTTCAAATGCCGCGCGTGCAAGAACGCTGTCCTTTTTACCTGCAATTCCATGACGGCCAATTTGTTGCATTTCACCACGATGACACATCAAATCTGATACTAACATGAGATATCTTTGATCAACTTCAAGTCCCTGATCTTCTAGCGTAGAACTTAATTCATTTATCAGTGAATTTCGTGCAGCCTCAATTCCAAGAGTTTCTGCAATTTCTGCAACATTATTCGTTCTAACGTTATTCTTGTCAATACCCTCAACTTCTAAGACCTTAGAAAGATTTGATCCAGTTGTCTGAATTACCCATTCATTATCTTTTTTGACAATTGTTACACGTCGAACATCTGGAACTCCTTTTACAGTTGTTTTGAGAACCTTGTTTCTAATTGTAATTACAGTTGGTGCATCAGACTCTTCATCAACTAATTGTAGGACTAATGTATCACCAATTGTCTCAATCTTAAATTTCTTGTTTGATTCTAGTGCTTTGATGGCATCATCAATTGTACAACTTCGATCGTCTAATTTTTTTCTGTTGAAGTTAAGAGTAATTTTTGTTGCATAATCGGTTGGAGCATCTAGAATCAAATCACGAATAGTTGTTTGTAGTATATTTTTTGCAACTCCTACAGCTTTTACTTGGTCAGTTTTTGCATCACCTTCAAGATAAATATCCATTGTTGGTGTTACTGGTTTTTTACGTGCGTCTACAAGCTCAATTAATCTTGGAAGACCAAGTGTAACGTTTCGTTCAGCAATTCCTGCAAAGTGGAATGTCCTAAGTGTCATCTGAGTACCTGGTTCACCAATTGATTGAGCGGTTACAATTCCTACTGCTTGTCCTGGCTCTGCTTTTGCCTTATTATATAGTTCAAGACCTTTCTTAGCTACTTTCTCAACAGCATCTTTACTGAGTTTTGATTCATTCAATGCGTGAGAAACAGTATCAGCTAATCTGGGATTGAAAGTTTTAGTGTATTTTTTGGAAATAGGTGAAATTTCGTCCTTTGTTGCAGGCTTGCCAGATTCTACAATACTCTGTGCTTCAATCAACCTGTTTATGTTAAATGCCTCACCATGATCACTTTTTGCAACATCTATGCCATCTTCTCCATACAAAAATTGAATTATATGCCCATGAGGATCTCTTACAGTTCCATCATATTCTAATCTTATATGCTCAAGTGCATTAATCAGTCTTCTTTGCATGTATCCGCTTTGTTGTGTTCTAACTGCAGTGTCTACTAATCCCTCTCGTCCTCCCATTGCGTGGAAGAAAAATTCTAAGGTAGAAAGACCATCACGATAGTTTGATTTCACAAATCCATGAGCGTCAGGATCATTATCGTGTTCTTTAAAGTGAGGTAAAACTCGATTACTGTAACCTTTGTTTAGACGATTTCCACGTCTTGATTGCTGACCTAGAGCTCCTGCCATCTGACCTACATTAAGTGATGAGCCCCTAGCTCCTGTTGTTGCCATGATTTTACCTGCGTTATTATCATCTAATGAACTGTTTGCAGTAGTTGCCGCAACATCTCTAGCTTTTCCTAATTTATTTACAATATATGCTTCAAGTGTTTCTTTTGGTGACATACCTCTAGTTCCACTAAGTTTACCACTCTTCTCTTGTGCAACAAGATCATCAACTTCGTCATATGTTTTTTGAATGTTGGTATGAATCATTTCTCTATCTTTGTCTGAAAGCTCCAAGTCACCATAACCATAGCTAAATCCATAGTGGGTAATGAATTGTTTAATCATAATTAATTCAGAATTAAGGAATACCTTTGCCTTTGCGTTACCATAGTCTTTTGCAATTCTATGCAATACACTCTCTGGTTCTTCTGCACCAATAGATGATTTATCAATAACGCCGCTAATCAATTGGCCATTTTTAATAACAACATCTTTATCTTTACCAGATGTTCCTTTTGACCATTTTGATGTCATGATATAATTGAAGTCTTCAGGCAAGAAGAGTGAGAATAATTGTTTTCCTGTGTAAAGATTTTCTTTCTTATCATCAGGTTCCGGAAGTTTTCCCTTGTAATCTCCTAGCATAGCAAGGTTTGCAAATTCCTGACTGGATAGAGTAGTTCCATCTTTTGTCATAAGATATGCACCTGTGATAAAGTCACGAAGAGCCCCAATGATAGGACCGCCAAATCTTGGTGAAATTAATTGATCCTGTACACGCATCAATAATACTGCCTCTGATCTGGCCTCTTCACTTTGTGGTACATGAAGATTCATCTCATCGCCATCAAAATCTGCATTATATGGTGGACATACAGATGGATGTAATCTGAAAGTTTTTCCCGGCAAGACATGAACATAGTGAGCCATTATAGACATTTGGTGGAGAGATGGTTGTCTGTTGAATAAAACAACATCGCCATTCATAAGATGCCGCTCAACTAGAAATCCAATTTCTAATGAATCAGCGATTATTGAACGATCTTCTACAAAATCTAGTCTGATTTTCACACCGTCTGGACGTGTAATGTAATTTACACCTGGAAATTGTAATGGACCGTTAATTACTAATTTCTTTAATTTTTCAATATTCCAATCAGTAACAATTTCTGGAATCGTGAGTTTCATTGCTACGGTTTCAGGAACTCCTACTTCTGAAAGATCTAGATTAGGATCAGGGGAAATCACAGTTCTGCTAGAAAAGTCAACACGCTTACCAGATAACGAGCCTCTAAACCTTCCTTCTTTTCCTTTTAGTCTTTGTGTTAACGTCTTTAGTGGTCTACCAGAACGATGATGTGCTTGTGGAATGCCAGAAACTTCATTATCAAAATATGTAGTAACATGATACTGAAGTAAATCTACCAGATCTTGGACGATGAGAGGAGGTGTTCCAGCTTCTTTACTTTCTTTTAATCTCTGATTAACTCGTATAATATCTACTAGCTTGTGAGTAAGGTCATCTTCTGATCTAATTCCCGTTTCAAGAATAATTGATGGTCTAACAGTAACCGGAGGTACAGGAAGTGCTTGTAATACAAACCATTCTGGTCTAGCAGTTTTTGGATCATAGCCTAATAATTCCAAATCGCCATCTTGAATATTTGCCAATCGTTCTCTAATTGTGATTGGTAAAAGTCTATTTTCACCAATCTCAGTTTTCTCAATAAATGTAGTTGGTTTAGTAAAGATTAGCTCATATTGAGACTTTCCACATAATGGACAGTCTTTATGCTTTTTTGCTTTCTCTTGGATTTGTTCGGGAATTTTCTTTTGGGAAATTACTGTATATGATGAATGTCGATCTTTAACTTTTTTGAAGTGATTCAAATCGTCTGCAGGAATCTTAATTCTTCCACAAGTTCTACATGTTGCCTGTAAAAGCTTGTAAATATTATCAACAAATGCTATATGCAAAACAGGTTCGGATAACTCAATATGACCAAAATGTCCAGGACTACGTGCGGCGGTATTACCGTCTGTAAGACATTTCTGACCTGGTTCTAAGACTCCTAACCTTCCATCCATTAAACCTCCTTGTACTGCCATACCATCTTCATCGTATGTTTCAGGTTGTGTAATTTCACAGACAGAATATTTTCTTATCTCTCTAGGTGACCATACTGCAAATGTTATCTCATTGATAGTTTTTGTGCTTACTGACATTATACTCTCTCCTTAAGATGTAATCTTGGTGCTATGTTTAGACTAAGAATTTCTTGTAATAGTAATTTGAAAGCATAAGCAACAGACACAGTTGAAATAGGAGCTGTATCACCACATTGAGCACAAACAAATTTTCTTTTCTTTGCATCATGATATCCAGTTAAACCACATTTCTCACAAATCAGAATGTCAGTCTTATCAGATTCATCTAGTAATCGATCTTTTAGAAGCATTGAAGCCCCATAAGCAATTAAACAATCACGTTCCATCTCTCCAAACCTTAGACCTCCACCACGAGCACGACCTTCAGTAGGCTGTTTAGTTAACATCTGAACTTGACCTCGTGCGCGTGCATGTATTTTATCAGCTACCATATGATGAAGCTTCTGATAATATACCACACCTATGAACACATCAACTTCAAATGATTTACCAGTTCTACCATCATACATTTTTTCTTTTCCTGAATATTTGTAACCAGCTTTATCAAGAACTTCTTTTACAACATCCATTTTTTCTCCTACAAACGCAGAACCATCAAACTGCTTTCCACGCATAGCAGCTGCTTTACCAGTTACCGATTCCATCATCATTCCAACAGTCATTCTAGATGGGAATGCATGTGGATTAATCAAAACATCAGGTGAAATTCCATTTTCAGAGTAAGGTAAATCTTCACATTTAGCTAAAACACCTAAAACACCTTTCTGACCATGACGAGATGCAAACTTATCACCAATTTCTGGAATTCTCATGTCGCGAACTCTAATCTTGTACATTTTTCCGCCCTCACTTGATTGTGTCATTACAACAGTGTCAACAGTACCAATTTCAGATGGTCTTACACCAACAGAGGTATCCCTTCTATATGGTCCACTAGTTTCAAATTCTTTATACTCTTCCATAAATCTTGGAGGACTTGTTTTACCAATGAGAATATCACCGCCTAAAACGTTAGACTCAGTTGCAACAACTCCGTCGTCTTCCAACATTCTATAAGATTTTTCACCTTTGTATCCTCTAACATTATCATCAGCGTTTGGAATTTCAAAATTATCTCTCATTCCACCAGGATATTGTTTAGCTTCTGCTTCATAGATTCTATAAAAGAACGTTCTTGCTAATCCTCTGTCCACAGAAGATTGACTTAAAACAATTGCATCTTCAATATTATAACCATCAAATGGAAGAACAGCAACAATGCAATTTTGTCCTGCAGGTCGTTCTTCCATGCCTAATAGACTCAATGCCTTTGTAGTTACAATTGGAGTTTGAGGATAAAGCATAAAATGCTGGCGAACGTATGTACTTGTGTTCATCATTGGTGTTGAGAATCCTAAACTCTGTTTAGCCATTGCAGATTCGTAAGTATTTCTTGGTGATTGATTATGTTCAGGATAAGGGATGATTGATGCAGCAGCGCCCAAAATTGCAGATGGAAAAATTTCTAAATGTGTAGATTTTTTTAGACCCTTGTCATCAAAAGTAATGTTACAGTTTTCTTCTTCATTTGCATCAATTAATTCAATTGTACCCATTCGAATCAAATCTGTCCATGAGATTAGTTTTTTTGATATTTTTTCTAAAATTTCATCAGTCAAAAGTGATTTTCCATCACCTACTACAATTAATGGACGTAAAACTCTGCCAGCGTTGCAATTAACATATAATCTCTCTGTTGCACCATCTTGTTCAGGTTTATGAATAGATATACCAATGTGAGGATGTATTTTTGAGCTTCTTCGCAAAACACGCAATTCTTGGACTAGTTTCTCTCCATCTTTATGGAATCCAATTAATTTTCCATCAACGAAGATTCTTGTACCATCTTTTTTCATTAGATTACTTGCGTTTACTAGATCAGAAACCCCAAGCTCAAATAGTTTTTCAGTAATTTCCTCATTTGGAACATTTACAGAAATTATTGCAGATAATGCCAAATTTTTCACTAATCCACAATTAGAACCTTCAGGAGTTTCACTAGGACAGATTCTTCCAAAATGTGTGGAATGTAGATCTCGTGCCTCAAAATTAGGTTGTGTTCTACTTAATGGTGATTGCACACGTCTAAGATGACTTATAGTTGAAAGGTAATTTGTTCTGTCAAGTAATTGTGTTACACCAACACGACCTCTTCCCCAATTACCAGTAGCAATAGCATTGTTTAGTTTGTCAGAGATAATTCCTGGTCTAATTGCTGCCGCAACTGCATTAATTCCGCGTTTTTGCCCAGATCTTTCTAATTGATATTTCATATCTCTTACCAAATTTCGAAATGCTGTCCTGAACAAATCGGCAAGCATTTGACCTGCAAATTTGATTACTTTATTTCCATAGTGATCTTTGTCATCAGGTTCAAGCCAACCAAGTTTAAGTTCAATTAATTTGCATACTGCTTCACCCAAAAAGTGAGCTTTCTCTTTTCTGTTTTCAGGGTGTTTTCCAAGATGTGGAAGTAATCCCCAATCCAATAAGGTTTCAGCTCTTTTAATTTGGAATTCCTCTAGCATTCCAGGTGCAATTCTTTTACTAATATAGACAATTGCATCTTTTGCTGATGAGACATCACCTGCTTTTTCAAAAGATCCTTCTAATTGATTTTGAATTTCATCAACAAGAGAAACTGCACCTGCAATATCTTTATCCGACTCTAAACCAAGTGCACGCATCAATGTTACAATTGGAATATCAACTGGTGATCCAGGAATTTTTGCAACAATCATTCCATCTTCTTTCATAATTAATTCTAATTTTGCACGGTAACCAATGATTGATGAATAAACTTTTGCTTTATGTATTATTTTACCGCCAACCTTTTCGTTATCAACTATTATTTTATTGTATGATAAATCTTCCAGTCCAACTATTACTCTTTCTGAACCATTGATGATAAAATAACCACCTGGATCTCTCGGATCTTCTTGATAATCAATTAGTTTTTGTTCATTGAAAGTTCGTAATATACATCCATGTGATTTGACCATGACAGGCATATCACCAATGTGAATGTACCTTTTCTCAAGCATTTTATTATCTTCTATTACACTAACCTCCATCATTATAGGTGCAACATAAGAAATATTTCGTAATCTTGCTTCTGCTGGTGTTACATGTGTAATAGAACCATCAAGTTCCATCATCCTTGGTTGTTGTAGTTTTATTTTTTCCAGTTGTATTTTGTATGGATATTCTGCATTTTCAATATCAATTTGATTAACTTCATGTATTATTTGCTGTAAACCATTTTCTAGAAATTCATCAAAAGAATTAAGATGTTGTCTAGCAATACCTTCTCTTTTTAGTATGTCCTGAATAACTGGCCAACGTTGATTATATTTTTGTGTCATTATCTTTCCACCACGTACCTATAATACAGACTTTCACCAGATGTTCCACTTTTTCTTGTTATTTTGATCATGTCACCAGGTTTTACACCCTGTCCAACTATTGCAGGATCGTCTGCAAAGATTAATGGCAATTCTGTTGCTTTACAATTGAATTTTTGTAAAACTTCTAAGGCGTCTTTTTTGGTCATAATATCATGTTTTGGTGAATATATATGATCAGGAACAAGAACAATATTTTTTCTAGTAACCAAAATTTATACCCCCATGTATAACACTAGTTGTCTGAAAAAATAAATTACACAAACTGAAAAAAAGTTTTTCTGAGAGCAATATATATTTACTTAGAAATTTACATCAAAAAATTAATTTTTTTCCTCAGGTACTAGTTTTTTTAATTCAATCTGGTTAAATATGATCTTAATTCTTCAAAATTGTGCGATTGAGAAGATTCTGGCTTCTTACTTTTTCATCATTACTACTGTTGATGTTTGTGGGAGGGGATAATTTTTCAGAGGCTGTCGCAATTAATGTAGTTTCAACAGACAAAGAATCCTATGCCGCTGGAGAAACAATTACAGTAATTGGTCAAGTTGCTACTAAATATGGTGATATGACTGTACAGTTGATAACACTTGCACCAAATGGTAACATTGTTGAAATTCATCAATTAGATGTTGACTCTGAAAATAATTTCGGTGTAGATGTTCAAAGTTCTATTAGTGGAGTTTGGGAACAGACAGGGACTTATTTAATTTTAGCTCAATACAATGAGATTAAATTTGAAACACAGTTTGATTTTGGAAAAACATATTCTGCGGAAGTTAAGTCTGCAGATGAAACAGGAAGTTTTGATATTTCACCTGTGGAAAAATTTGAAAGTGGTGCAAGTATTTTACAACTTGAAAACTATGATATTGTTTATGATATTTCTGGAGCAAAAATACTTGCGATAGTTCCTGATACAGAAAATAAATCATTGATCATTCAAATTGAAACATCAAGTGATGGAGAGTTAAAAATAACAATACCAAGAGGTGTTCTTGACACAGATGAGGGTATCTTCTTTGTGATAATTGACGGAGAGCAAACTGAACATATCTCAGAAGCAACATCTGATTCTTGGACTTTGATTATTCCATTCTATCATGGATCTGAAGAAATCGAAATAATTGGCACATTTGTTATTCCAGAATTTGGATTAATTACAATGACAGTTTTGATAGTTGGAATAATTTCAGTAATTGTCTTTTCTGCCAAATCAAAACTAAATATTATTCCAAAACTATAGTTTATTCTGTAAAAAGTAAGTATACATAAATATATAGAATTTTGAAACTAAATCTAGATGAACGTTCAATCTATCGTACTACTTCTGGCAATTGTGTCAGTAGGTGGTATGGGCATCACTTCACAAGCGTTTGCAGATGCTCCAATCAATTTTGAAACAGACGGTGATACATATGATCACTATTCTGTAATTTCAATTGATGGAACAGTTAGCAACCCAGGCAAAGGTGCTGATATATCAATAGTTGTATCAGGTCCAATGGGTATTGCACAAATTGATCAAATTGCAGTTTCAAGCGATGGTAGTTGGTCAACTACAATCAATACTGCAAACAAACTGATGAAGTATGATGGTGAATACAAAATCAAAGCAACATATGGTTCAAACGATGTAAATCATGTTGTATATGTTAATTTGGTAGGTGGAGTTGCAGAAGAAATTCATGAAGATGTACTTGACTTGACAAGTGAAGTAGATTACAACATTAGTGGTGGATCTGTAGATGGTATCACTGCAGGTGATAATTCCATAGTTGTGGCAATTTATGCAGACGGTGATGGTGAATTAACTATCACACTACCAAGCGATGTCATCACACCATTTAACGATGGTTTATTCTTCGTTTTAGTAAACGATGAAGAGAGTGATGATGCATCACAAGATGGTAATACTGTAACTGTACCATTTGATGCAAGTACATACACAATTGAGATTATAGGAACTCATGTTGTTCCAGAATTTGGTGCAATTGCAGCAATAATCTTGGCAGTAGCAATTACTTCAATAATTGTGGTATCTGCAAAGAGTAAACTCAGCATTATACCAAAACTCTAAACCCCCTCTTTTTCATTTTTTATTAGGTTCTACAGTATACGTAAGAGAGATATACAATAATCCTTTTTGTCTTGTAATGAAAAAACTAGTTTTACCAATTGTTTTTTTGATAATATTTACAATATCTCCAGCTCTTGGCCAGGACAACACTAGTAATCAAATGATTACGCTGGAGACTGATAAGTTGACATACTATGAGGATGACATAATAACAATTACGGGTAACGTGCAAAAAGTAGTTGCAGATCAACCAATTATTATTCAAGTGTTTTTTGAAGAAACAAACAAACTGATGGAAATTGATCAAGTGCTTGTAACAAAGGAGGGAAAGTTTGTAACAATGATGAAGGCTGGTGGAAAGTTGTGGAAAAATGAAGGAGTTGTAATAATTAGGGCATCATATGGAACTGAATTTGAAGCTGAAAAAGTAATCGATTTCTTTTCGACAAGTGGTGAAAAAATATATAAAAATTATGAAGTTGCAATACCTGGTGCAGGAACGTTTGATGCTCAGTATGATCTAAAAGGTAGTACAGTAACTTCATTTGAACTCAATTCATTAGATCTTTCATTATTCATCAACATTAGTTCAAACGCAGATGGTGTGTTGGAACTTGTAATTCCTAGAAATGCTATTGATTCTCTAAATGAAGGTGGATTTGATGAAAATTTTATTATCATTATTCATAGATCAGGTGAAGAACCTATACCAACTGAATTTACCGAATTAGAGGCAAGTAATGAATTCCGAAAATTGTCCATACCAATAAAGAATGGGGATGAAAGAATCCAAATTATTGGAACTCATGTTGTGCCAGAATTTGGTGCAATTGCAGCAATAATCTTGGCAGTAGCAATTACTTCAATAATTGTGGTATCTGCAAGAACTAGAACATCCTTATCCTTTAGGATTTGATCATTTTTCGTAAACCAAGTTTAGTTTTCCAGATTTGTATCCATCTGGGTCTATACTCACTGAACTAAACCCAATCATCTGTAATTTCTTAACAATTTGCTCTAGGTTATCATTCTTATAAAATAATGAGATGTTGTGTGGTTCAACTTCAATTCTTGCACTTCCTTCAAAATCACGTACACGTACTTGTGCAAATCCCATTAATTGTTTGATCATGATCTCTCCCATTTCTATACGTGCTAATCTTTCTGAAGTAACTCTTTGACCCCATGGAAGTCTAGATGCAAGACATGAGTTTGATGGTCGATTGTAAACTGTAAGTCCTAATTTTTTACATGTCTTTCTAATATCATTTTTGTTAAAATTCACATCTAAAAGTGGACTTTGAACCCCATTCTTGTGTAATGCGTCAATTCCTGGTCTATAATCTCCAAGATCATCTGTATGTGTACCATCAACAATAATTTTTATCTGAAACTGATTGGCTGCTTGAATGAGTTTTTCTGACAACTCATCTCTACAGTAATAGCAACGATTACGATCATTTCTAACAAAATTTTCGTTTTCTAATTCATTGTAACTAATAATGATATGTTTAATACCAATCTCATGAGAAATTTTTTTTGCAGTATCCAGTTCCTCTTTCGAAAGTGTCTTATAATCAGCAGTAACAGCGATAGAACTTTTTCCAAGTTTCTCAAATGCAGCATATGCAACTAATGCACTATCAACTCCACCAGAGAGCGAGACTAAAACACTTTTTTTACCATCAAACCAATTAAGAAGTTCTGATAATTTATCCGTCATTTTTCATTATCTTTTCTCTTATCATGCCTTCAATCTGATGAAATGGTTTATTCAAAGAATCTGAAATTGATTTTATGTCTTCAAATTCTATTTTGAAATGAGATGTTCCATCTACAGTTTTATAATGAACTGGAAATTTATGCCCATCAATTTCTACCGTATCCTGCTCAATTGATCTAGGAACAACATATCTTTCTGAATTTCGTATTCTGACACCAAGAGTTTTAGTTTCATCAACTAATAATTCCAAAATAGAATTCATTGATTCTGAATCACAGATTACAGATATCAATTGGGTTGGTCTACCTTTTTTTGTTATACCAGAAGTGATTGTTACATCTTTTGCTCCATTTGACATGATTTTTTCAATCATATTTCCTAAAACTTCGCCAGACACATCATCTACATTAGTCTCTAGGATCTGAACGGTATCTTTGACTAGGTTGATTTTTGTCTTTCCATTTACAATTTTTAGTACATTAGAAAATTCTCCAAAATCTTTTGATCCTGCACCATATCCAATAGAATTTATCTTCATTGGTGGATAAAATTCAGAACATGTCTTTGCTAAATTAACTAAAATACTTGCTCCCGTAGGAGTTGTTAGCTCATCTGTAATGGTTCCACCTTGAACAATTATTTCAGAATCTTTAAAAATTTCTAAAATTGCATATGCAGGATTTGATGTTTTGCCATGTGAAAATGTCACAGTGCCACCACCAATTGCAACAGGTGAGCAAATTATCTCATCGCTAAACAAATTCAAATCATCTAATGCAATTGCTGTACCAAGTATGTCGACAACAGTATCAATACTTGCTGTTTCATGGAAGTGGACTGATGATTCTGATTCACCATGCACTTTCGATTCTGCAGAAATGAGAGTGTTAATAGCATTTGTTGCAAACTTTAAACCGGATTCAGATAGTCCAATTTTTTTTGATGATTCTATAATACAATGTTTGATATCCGTAGCCTTTCTTTCGTGAACATTTTCATCAATTTCTAAAATTAATTGTGTTGCATCTTTTCCATTTTTTTGTACAGATATAAAATCAATATTTGTAATCTTAGAATCATCTAAAAATGATTCTGCAGTATGAACACCTTCAATAATTCTTGATTTATTTGCTCCAAGACTTACTAATGACGATAATATCATATCTCCTGAAATTCCAGCAATCTGTGCATCAATCATTAGAACCATGAATTATCAATAGTGAAAATACATAAAAATCTGTTTAAAATTCAAACTAAGATTTAATTAATCATAATTTTGAGCGCATAGTGTGATAACAATTATCGGTGCAGGTAAAGTAGGTGGAGACGCTGCACTCTTCTCAGCATTAAAGAAACTAGATGATCAGATATTACTTCTGGATATTGCTGAAGGATTACCACAAGGAGAGGCAATGGATCTCAATCACATGCTATCAGAACAGGGAATTGATGTTGAGATCAAAGGCTCAAATAATTATGAGGATATGAAAGGATCAAAAATTGTAGTGGTTGTGGCAGGGGCTGGAAGAAAACCTGGAATGACAAGAATGGATTTGTTAAAGATTAATGCAGGTGTTGTAAAAGATGTTGTTGGAAATATCAAAAAATTTGCTGATGATTCATTAATTATTCCTGTTACTAATCCACTTGACCCAATGGCACACATTGCATACAAAACATCTGGTTTTGATAGAAACCGTGTTTTTGGTATGGGTGGAATGTTAGACTTGTCAAGGTTTAAGCAGTTTATTCACGAAATAACGAATACACCTAGAAAAGAAATTGATGCTATAGTCATTGGTGAACATGGAGAAAATATGCTTCCACTAACTAGATTTGCAAAAGTTTCTGGAGAATTTTTACACGAAAGACTAACAAAAGAAAAATTGGATGAAATTTTTACTTTGACAAAAAATGTTGCTGCTGAAGTTATAAAATTGAAGGGTGCCACAGTACATGCACCGGGAAATGCAATTTCAGCAATCATAGACAATATAGTAAATGATAAAAAACAAGTGATGCCTGTTTCTACTTGTCTTGATGGTGAATATGGGTACTCTGATGTTTCAATTGGAGTTCCAGCAGTGATAGGTAGTAACGGTGCTGAAAAAATTATAGAATTAGAATTAAACGACGAAGAGAAAGAATGGTTTGAGAAAGGGGTACAGAGTGTAAATAATGCTATCTCAGGCGTTGAAATCTAAATATCTTTAACCTCTTATCTACCTAGAATAAGAATTGGATCTTACAGAAATACTAGAAACACTGAGTAAGGGGAAAATTTCAGTTTCAAAGGCAGAGAAACTATTATCACTTTATTCAATAGAAAAAATAGAAGAATTTGCTAA
>Ga0315334_10000660_pt1 | contig 21048 bp, 7 predicted proteins | sample M150034915metaG_FD_205555 | JGI IMG/M metagenome (GOLD analysis project Ga0315334, IMG submission 205555) | Ammonia-oxidizing marine archaeal communities from Monterey Bay, California, United States - M1 500m 34915 | ecosystem: Environmental > Aquatic > Marine > Intertidal zone | place: USA... | reverse complement strand
ATTGTTTCTTCTCCATAAACATTTAATGTGATTTGTTGATTATTATTAATTGTTTGTTGTAATGAATTATTATTACTATTAGTAGTAGTAGTAGTAGTAGTATTATGACTATTAGTATTATTAGTTATTTGAGTTGTTTCTTGTGATTTATATTTACATCTTTTTAATTCATGTTTTGATTTAGATTGTTGATGTTTAAATGCTTTACTACAATATTTACACTCATATTGTTGGCCCGGCTGTGCCCGGCTGTTATTTCGGCTGTGCCCGGCTGTTATTTCGGCTGTTATTGGCTGTTGTTGGCTGTTATTTTGGCTGTTATTGGCTGTTCCTTCAAATGTCCCTAAATTTTTTAAATTCCTTAAATGTTTTTTTGTTTTACAATGTCTCGGCCAATATTGTGCATATTTTATGGTTGTATTACAAGTATCACATCTTTTATTAATAATTCGTGACATAATATATTTTACTATAATATTTTATTTTTAATATATTTTAAAAAGTGTTACAAAAAAGTGTTCAGATGTACACTTTTTAAAAAAAGTGTTCAAAAGTGTTCAAAAAGTGTTCGCCCTATGATATTTATTATCCCTAAGGTAGTAAATATTATCAAAAAAAGTGTTCAAAAAGTGTTCAAAAGTGTTCAGCGAAAATATATATATATGGAGAGAGTGAAATTTTTCTCAGAGTTCAAAAACGCTAAAAAATGAGCGTATGTGAAATTAAATCTATATTAAGTCTTCTTAAATCGCGAATGTATTTAAAAACTACTATTCGTTTTTTTTTAGTTTTTTGCAAGTTGATTTAAAAAAATTCATTTTGATTTAATCAAAATATATTCCTTAATCAATTTATAAATAATAATTTCGTAATCAACTTTTTTATTTTTATAAAAATCAATCTCACTTAATAAAGAAATCATATTTTTCTTATCATTATATTTAATATCATCATCATTAGTAACAATGGTTAATATGTTTTCTAAAATATTGTTCATTGAGTAATTTGATAATAATTTAACAATAGAAGAAATATTACGAACAGATTTAATTTTATTCAATAAATTTTTAGTAAAATCAATATCTAAATAACCAGTTATATCAATAATGATGTTTTTATCAAAAGTTTGTGGATTTATTTTTGAAACAAATTCAATATATGTTATAATTTTCCGAATATCATTTTTTTCAATTAAAATCAAATATTTGATATATTTTATATAAATTTGTCTAAAATGATCCGTAGTAATAATATTTTCTTTTTCTAAAATTTGTAAAGAAAATTCCAAAATATACTCATCGGAAAATTTTTTAAACTCTAATTCTAAACATCTTGATTTAATAGGATTAATAATTTTATAATTATAATTACAAATGAAGAAAAATTTAGTATTATTAAAATCTTCTAATATTCTTCTCAAAGTTGTTTGTGCTTCATAAGTCAAATTGTCACATTCATCTAAGATTACTAATTTAAAATCATCATGATGAGTTATTTTTTTAATACAAAAATTGCGAATTTTATTCCTAACAGTATCTATCCCCCTTTCATCACTGGCGTTCAGAATAAGAAGGTTATCATTATCGTGTGATTTAAAGAATTGTGTAATAATTAAATCACAAAAAGTTGTCTTACCAGTACCAGGAAGACCGAAAATCAAAATATTTTTAATTTTTTCAAAATTTTTAAAAATTTTAATTAAATTATCATTAAAATTTTCAATATTATTTGGTTTGTATTTCTCAATCCAAGGAATATACATTTAAATAGATATAAGATAAGATGTTTAATATAATTAACATTTACAACAACAAAAAAGTAATAAAACTTTAAAAAAAATGAAAGATAAAAAAATAGGAATAAAAATCAAAAAAAGATTATATTCATTTTCACTAGTATATAAAATATCTAATTTGTTTTTAGTTATAATATAATTATTATAAAAATAGTCAATTAATTGTGAATTATTTAAATCAGGGTTTTTAGACCATAAATTAGCAATGAAACCGGAAACGAAAGGAGCAGACATAGAAGTACCAGATTTTAAAATAACACTATTAACTAAATTTAATCCTATTACAAGTTCGCCATATGTATATATATTTGTACAAGAACCGTAATTAGAAAAAGAACTTTTAAAATCGAAATAATCAATAGAACCAACAGTAATAACAAAATCTAAATGACCAGGTGTTCTTTTACAAGCATCATCATCATCATTACCAGAAGAAGCGACAATAATAAATCCGTGATTATAATAAAGATCAAATAATAAATCATCAATATCTTCGACAATATTATCAAAACCGAGAGATAAATTAATAATGCATTTATTAAAATGCGTAGAGCAATGTTCTTTAGTAAAATTTAAAGCATCATTTAAATAAAATTCATCGCTATCATGAGTTGAATTAAAAACTTTTAAAGAAACAATCTTAACATTATCAGAAATCCCATATTTAGAAGAAATTAAACTAATTACATGTGTGCCATGACCATCATAATCTAATGGATCATCATCAATAAACGATTTTGAAATTATAATATTATCATAAAATTTTGTATTATTAGTAAAACCACTATCAATGACATAAACAGTAATATTATGACCAAAATCAGTATAAGGATAATGAAAATCAGGAATTATATATTTTTGATTTATTCGATCTAAACACCAACTATAATCCTGATCAGCAGCATAAGTAAAAAAAAATAAAAAATTAAAATATTTCAACATAATTATTAATTTTTAAATTATAATAAATTTTAAAATTAATATAATTTAAAAAAATATTAATATAAAATGAAAGATTATTTATTAGATAAAATCAATAATATGGGGAAATTAAGTATTTATTTAATACTATTATTGACATTTACAAGTGTAGATTATTTATTAAATGTGAGATGGATAAATTCAATGAATAATTATACAATAATTAGTGGATCAATATTATTTCCATTATTTGGTTTAATATTTTTTATAATACCAACAATTTTTTTACATATTACAAAAAAATTAGATGTAAAAGAAAATGAAAAGGTAACAAATAAAGATATAATGACAATAGGATTTTTTGATGGTATCCAATCATTATTATCAACAATACCAATACCACATCTTAATATCGTAATAATGTCAATAGTGGATAAAATTAATTTACCATTAGTAGCATTATCATCATATATATTCTTAAAAAGACGATATTTTCCATCACATTACTTAGGTATATTTTTAACAATGTATGGTATATTAGTAAGTTTTATACCAAATTTTATGAAAAATGATATAGTTTTAAATATAGGTTGGATGTTTTTGTATATATCAAGTGTAATACCTGGAACAGCATCATATATTTATAAAGAGAAGAGATTAAAAGAAGTAAATGTTAGTGTATGGTGGATGAATTCGTGGATATGTTTATATCAATTAATGATAGGATTTCTATTTCTCCCAATAGTAATATTATCAAGTAATAGTTTATCATTTAGTAATTTTCCACAACATACATCAGAAGCATTTAAATGTCAATTTGGCGGAATAAATAGTAATGAAGGTGATAATTGTGAATATGCATTATTATGGTTTATGTTATTTAATATATTATCAACATTTTCGAATATATTAATGTTTTTGATAATCCAAGAAGGTTCAGCAGTATTATTTATAATAATAAGAACATTAAAAACGCCGATTACATCATATTTAGCAAGTTATCCTCAATTAGCAGGAGTATCAGCATCACCAGTTACAGTAGCAGATTGGTATGCTTTTATAATGTTAATAGTAGCATCAATAGTTTATTATTATAATAAAGAAACGAATGTATATACTCGGCGTATGAAAAGATTAGAAGATGAAAGTACACCAATTATTAGACCAATACGAACAATGCATTCACAATTACAATCAAGTAAATTTACAAGTATTATATTTCAAGAAGAAGATAAGGAAGATACTTTAAGTTTGTAAAACATTTAATAAAATATGATGAAATAAAAATTCACTAAGTAAATTTTCAATATCATGGGATAAATTTAAATTATATCCATATAACTTTAAAAGTTTTAATTGTTTTTTTTTCTTATAAATAAAACAATTATCACAAATTTGTAAAGAATATTTAATATGGAAAAAATATTTTTTATTATTACGAATAATAAAACCCGTAGAAGAAGGTTTTTCTAAACATATTTTACAAATACAATCATTACAATAATTAAAACCATAAGTATCATGGAGAATACAATAAAAACTTTGAAAACATTTATCACACTTAATGTTATTCATTTCAAATATATAACATTAAAAAATTCAATTTTATTATTTAAAAAATAAGTAAGTCCATTATTATGTATAATTTTTAAAAAATTTCTGGATAACCTAATTTTACTAAAATTTCATTTATTGAAGCTTTATCTTTATCTAAATAATTTTAATAATATACTATCAAATGTTTCATATTTTGTATCTTTATTTATTCCTATAATTTTTTGATTTTCATGTTTTACTAAATAACAAATCGAATGATCCCAAGCTTTCCCAACCATTTCTTTATATGGTTTAATATCATTTAATGATATTGATTCTAATTTTTTACAAGTGCCATCTTTTTTTTTATATGGACAATTTTCAATAAAAATATTAAAAGAAAGTATTTTTATATTTGGATTTTTTTGTTTTGTTAAAAAACTTTCTCCAATAGCACATTCTAAATAATTATTTTTATTTTGCTTATAATTACTACATGCGAATTTAACACTTATAGCTAAAATAACCTCTTTCGTTTTTTTATTCGATACCACTATATCCCATTTCTTTTTCCCAGCTGAATTAGCACATTTAATATTTACTTCCTCTTTTATAGTATATTTTTCATTATCAAAATGTTTAGTTTTTTTAATTTTTTCAACGATCCATTCATGAATTACATCTACTTTTTTTGATGAACGAGCACCATGTTTATAATATAATTCATAACTTTTATTTATCATATTTAAAAAATCTTTTTCTTCATCAAAAAAATCTAATAAATAATCAATAAGAGATAATATATCACTCATAATTATTTTTCTTTATATCATATATAAATCAATTATAATAAAAAAAAATATTTTTTTGATTTTATTAAACTTTTAAATTTTTAATACTTGATGACGATAAGTTAAACCAACCATTTCCTCTTTTTGAAGAAATTTTATAAATATTATCAATATTATTATAAATAGTTTTTTTAATATCTTCAAGTGTTTTTGATGATTGTGATTTTAATTTAATAGCCAAACCACTATAATATAACATTGGTAATTTTTCATATATTTGAAGATTTTTATCACACATAGTAGAAATATAAAGAAAATTACTATTTCCGTTTTCTTTTAAAATTTTTAATCCTTGACTTCTACCATAAACATACCATTTTTCATAAGTTTTATTACCTTTATCCCTTTTAGCTAATTCAACTTTATTTTCTGATAAAAAATTATAAGTTTTGGGATTTTCAGTTTCAAATGTTTTTTCATCAATGATTTTTGCTTTATTATCATAAGGGCATATAATCCAATTAGTAATATTTCTACTCACTTTATAAATTTTTCTCCAACAAGGTTCATCATATAATTTATTTTTATGAATAAAAATTTTATCACGGAGTGTTGCTACTCCGTTTGAAATTTCAATATGTTTTTCCAATGTATCGACATTTTTATTATTATTTATATTTTCAAAAAAAGATGATTTGATATTTTTATAATAAATTTTTTCATTATTATATTTTAAAAATTTTTTCTTTTTCTTATTAATAATAATAATACAACAATAAACATCTGCATCATCAAATATTTTTTCTGAATTAAAGTCAATTATTTCATCAATAAATTGATTACTAATCAAATATTCTCTAAATTTTTTACAACTTTTATTATATAAGAATGAATTTGGATTAATTGAAATCAATGTTCCATTTCGTTTTTTAAGTAATTTTATTGTTTTTAGAATAAAAGCCAAATAGATATCAATATTACCTGAGTTTAAAATAGGATACTTATCTTGAATAAATTTTCTATATTCTGGATCTAATTGTTGAAAACGAATGTAAGGTGGGTTCATAATAATATTATTATATTTATTTTTAAATTCATATTTCAAAAAATCAAAATGAATTTTATTAAGTTGAGAATTATTTTGAATCTGATCTAAATATTCTTTTTCAATATCACAAATATCTATTTTTGTATAATTATTATAGTTAATATGTTTTAATAAAGAACCTGTTCCAACAGCGGGTTCTAAAAAACTTCCTTTTTGTGTAAGAAAAGAAGCCATCTGAATTCCAATTTTATCAGGAGTAAAAATATCACATTTTTTCAATTTTGTTGAAGATTTAGCCATTATATATTTAAATTATATTTAAATATTTAATTGAATAAATTTTATCTAAATAATATTTTTTTGAAATTTTTCTAAATCAAATTCGACTTCACAAATACCAGTACCGAATTTACCGACTTGTCCCATAATTAAATTAGAAGTTAAAGATTTCATTTGATCATTTAAATTAAAAAGAGAAGATTTAATAAAATGTTCGTCAGATTCTTCAAAACTACATTTAGCTAAAGGACCACTATCTGAAATTCTAACACCATGTCTATCAATACTAACAAGAGTACCTTTAATAGTAATAAGATCAACTAATAAATTAAGATGCTTATCATTAATATAAATACCACTGAATTTTAAAACATTATTAATTTCATTTTTTAATAAATCTCTAGCAGCTTCAATACCTAAAATCTTATTAATTTCATGAATATCATTAGAAAAAGTTTTTTTAAGATCTAAATATTTATAAATTTTAAGAATATCTTCCATATTAGTACCAGTAGTATCTAAAACAATTTCTTTTTTGGTTTGATCAATAGAACCATTATTTTTAATTTTTAATTCTTTAATTTCTCTCATAGTAATTTTTTTAATATCATTAATACCTTTAACGGTGAGATTTAAAAGTTCTTGTTCGAGATTTTTAAGATTTTTTAAATCTTGATTAGTAATTAAATCATCATTTATAACTTTATTTAAATCATCATAAATATATCTAATATGAAAGAAAAGAGAATTAGAATTATCATCACTATAAATAATATGTAAACTATCATACTTACGAATTAAAAAAGAATATAATTCAAACATAGAAGAATTTTTATTTAATAAATAAAGATCACTAATTTTAATTTTTAAAACCCATGGAGAAATATTATTAAACTCAATATCTTGATAAAAATTATAATAATCATTTAGAAAATCTTGATCATTAGTATTAGTATTAGAAATATCATTATCATAATAAATTTCTGTATTTTCGACAAAATATAAGAATTTCAATTCTTCAATTTCATTTAAAACTTTTTTAGCGTAATCTTTATTAGAATTACTTTCTTTTTTCAAATAAATCGTCAAAGAAGGCGTAGACGGGTTTTTAGTAACACTAATTAATTCACGAATTCTAGGAACACCTTGATTAACATTAGATTTAGCAGAAACACCCGCGTGGTGGAAGGTATTTAGTGTTAATTGAGTTGTGGGCTCACCCAAACTTTGCGCACTTATACTACCGACAGATTCACCAGGTTGAATAAGAGCTTTATAAAAATTCAATTTAATAGATTCAATAACCCAATCGAAAGCTTCTTTAGAAAGTTTATTTTCATGAATAATAACTTTAGTAGATAATTTACTTTCAATTAAGGTTCGTAATAATTTAAGATTATAATTATTAAGTTCATTAAAAGGATAATTATTATCGCAATTAATTTTAATAGTATTTTTAATTAATTTTTTAATAGTATTTAAAACATAAAGATGACCCAAATCACTAATATTATTTTTATTAATCTTAAATTTTTTACAAGACTGTTTAACAATTCTATAAATATTAATAGGTTGATAAACGATATCATCATTATAATATTTTTTGCTTCTAAAATATTTTCTCAAAGTCATTAAATGATTATATTCTCTTTTTAAAGCTTTTTGGATTTTAATATCTAAATTATTATCAGTCCATCTATATTTATTTTCGAAATCTTTATTAGAACCGAGAATTATTTCGAATTTTTGTTTTTCAACTTTTTTAGGATCAAAGTTATCAGTACCATATACAAATTGAATAATAACATTTTTTTCATTACGAACGGTAAGATCATATTTTACATTTAAATCTTCAAGAGATTTCATTAATCGTCTTTGAATATATCCAGTTTCTGCAGTTTTACAAGCAGTATCAATCAAACCTTCTCTCCCAGATTGAGCATGAAAAAAGAATTCATTAATATCTAAACCATCAATATAAGAATGTCCAACGAAACCTTTAGATTCTGGACTATGATCATATTGATAATAATAAGGTAAAGTTCTATTATTAGAAGTGAAAGGGATTCTCCCATGACTTCCTTTAAAAGAAACATTTTGTTGTCCAACACAACTCATAATTTGTGAAATATTAATAGAATTACCTTTAGATTTAGAATTAACCATTTGAAATAAGTTGTTTGATTTATCAATATTTTTCATAACAATAGAACCACTAGAATCTCTAGCTTCATTTAATAAATTGAAAATTTTTTGTTCAAAATCTGCTTCACTAATTTTCATATTTTTATTATAAACCATATTAATAAAATTTTTAACTTTATATTTTGAAGTAGAAATAATTTCAACAACTTTTTTACTAGTTTCTTTATCAGCAATAGTATCGCCGAAACCGACACTAAAACCTTCAAATTTCAACCAAGTATTAATAACTTTTTGAAGTGTATTAAGAAATTTAGTAGTATAACTTTCATCTAAATCATTAGTAATCATATGAACTAAACCACCACTTGAAGAACCAACAATGGATTTATCAAAAACACCAGAAATAATTTTACCATTAACAATATCAATATTATTTTGATCTTTTTTCTTATAATAATTAATAGTTTTAGGTAAAACAAGATTCACAATATCAGTACCTTTCCAATGTTTTTTATTATTAATAATAGTAGGTTCAGGTAAAACCCCATCAAAATTAGGAATTTTACAAACTAATTTATAAACAATATCTTCATCAATAAATAAACCAGGTTGAGTTAATTTACTTGAACCGACGACGGCATCCATAATACATCCAATAACAGGACTATTTGATTGAGGACTAATAATTTGTTCAGGAACACAAGTAATATGTTTTAATTCAAGCATAGTTTGAAAACTCTGTGGAACAAAAATATTCATTTCATCACCATCGAAATCTGCATTATAAGGTTGGCAAACAGCAGGATTTAATCTAAAAGATTTACCAATAATAGGTTTGACTTTATGACCCATCATACTCATTTTATGTAAACTCGGTTGTCGATTAAATAAAATATAATCATCTTCAGCTAAATGTCTTTCGACAATATCACCATATTTTAAAAAAGGAGAATTTTTAACAAATCTCAAATCTAAAGTAATTAATTTATTATTGTTATTTTTAATTAAAAAATTAGCACCGGGATATTTAGTAGGACCATTTCTAATACATTGTTGTAATTTTTTGATATTATATTGATTAACTTTTTCAGGAATAGTAATTTTTTTACAAATAATAAAAGGGATACCTAATTGGTCTATACTAATACTCGGATCAGGTCCAACTACAGTTCTAGCAGAGAAATCAACTCTTTTACCTAATAAATTACCTCTAATTCTAGCTTCTTTACCTTTAATTCTATCTTTTAAACATTTTAATTGTCGTCCCGAACGATGTTGTGCAGCAGGAATACCTTTAATATTATTATCAATTAAAGTAGCAATATGATATTGTAAATATTCAATATAATCTTGGAAATGAGACATATTATTTTTTCTAACTTTTTCAATTAAATTATAATTAGCTTTTAAAATATCAACATATTTATAAATTAAATCATCTTCTGACCTTAAATTAGTAGAATATTTAACAGAAGGTCTGATACAAGGAGGAGGAACAGGAAGAACTTCAAATAATAAACATTCTGGTCTGGAATTTTCTACAGATAAACCTAATAATTCAACATTACTATTTGAAATATTTTTAAAAATATGAATAACCTTTTCAGCACTAATATAAGATTTTAACTCTTTGATTTTATCATTTTCTTCAATACTATTAATTTCTGCAATACCAATACCTTCTTTTAAATATTTAGGTTGAATACGATTGCAATTATAACAAATTTTATATTTAATATTTTTATTATAACTTAAAATAAGAAGAAATCTTTGGGATTTTTTTTTAGAAATTAATAAATCCATAAAATTTTTATCATTATAATCAATTAATAAATGTGAACAAAAAGAACAAGTACAAGAAAGAATTTTTTTAACATATTTTAAAAATAAAACATTAAAAACAGGAACAGCTAATTCAATATGACCGAAATGACCTGGACAAGAATTAACATCATTTTTACAAGTTTTACATAAAATATTTTTATTATTTGGTCCCATTCTGGTATCCATTAAACTTCCATATTTAGGTTCACTATTTTTTTCATATAAATCAATTTCTGTGATTTCACAAACTGATAATTTTCGTATATCTTCAGTACTATTTAAAAAAAAGTCGATTCTTTTAACATCTTTTAAGATAAAATTTTCCATCGAATATTTATTAATTAATATTATTAAATTTTAATAATATTAATTTTATTTTATTAAAAACCGATTTAATAAGGATTAATAAATAACCCTAATAATTTTAATTCCGTTGTAAAAAAATAAGACGAGATGGGAATTAAAAAATCATAATTTATATATTTCTGAAAATCAGATTATTCATATTTTTTAATGTCTTATTTATATTTTGATATATATTATCTTAGATATTTATATTTAACTTATTTACATACCAATAAATTCTTTAATAGCAGCTAATTCTGCTTTTAAGTCTTTATTTTCTTGAATAATTGCTTTAATAGCACTTGTGTTTAATGAAGTTAATTGTTCGAAATTAACAGATTTGAAATTATCAACTCGTTTACCATATACAAAAGCTGAATCTGTTGCAAATGAGTTATCTTCATCTTGTGTAGATAAAGTCATAATACCTTCATTATAAGATAATACTTCTTTTTCACACATATGATATTCTTTATCAACTTTATATTGAATTTTTACAATATCACCTGATACAATATCACAATTACCAACTTGAACTTCATTGACAGAATTTAATCTACATTCTTTATAAATATTAGGAATGAATTTTTGTTGTTCTTCAATTAAATCAGCATGAATTGCTTCAACATCTTGAGCCATGATACCAATTTTGGTTTGTCTACCATAAGCTGGTTGATCAATATATTTATAATTATAAACATTTAAGTTTTCAATTGCTAATTTATCATCTTGATTATTTCTTTCACTTACAATATTTTTTACACGAGCATCTGAAACAGCATGGAAAGAAGAACCTGAAACTTTACCACTTGCGTAAACAGAATATGAGAAAGTACCAGCATCACCTAAACCAATAGCATCTGCTTGTAAGTCATTATAAGCATTTGAAGATAAACCAACTGACCCATAATCTCCTGTAATTTCTAATTTACCATTAGTTGGTGCTGTAATACCAATACCAACATTACCAGCCATATAATATGCACTTGTTCCTGATGTTTGGAAAACATTACCTGCTAATGATACAACTGCACCATTTTGATATAAATCACCAGTTAAGTTAATATCACCTGATACATCAACTTCATATTGTGGATTAGTAATACCAATACCAATAGCTGTTTTTAATAAATAACCTTCACCATAAATATTTTCAGCCCATATTGCGTTTAAGTCACCACTGCTTGCGTTTGTACCTTTGATAATTAAATTACCTTGTACAACCATATCATTTCGTGCTTGAATTACACCATTTACATCTAATTCATTATCTGGATTAGTAATACCAATACCAACTAAACCATTAGTTGCATCAACACATAAAGTATTAATATCAACTCTTAAATCACCAGCTAAAGTTGTATTTAATGAAACTAATAAATTACCACTTACTGTACCATCATTAGTTACAAGTAATGAATCTAATGTTGATAAAGCAGCAACATTTAAAGTACCATCAATATCTGTATTTCCAGTTACATTTAATGCATTTAATTGAGCTGTACCAGCAACATCTAAAGCACCATTTAAGTCTGCGTTATTAGTTACAATTAATGAATTAACAGTAGCTGAACTTTGTACTTCTAAAGTAGATTGTAAAGTAGAAGCTAATTGAACATTTAATGTACCATCTAAATCAGCATTACCTGTAATTTTTAATGCAGCACCAATAAATTCTGTACTTGCGTTAATAGTTGTACCTTTTAATTCATCTAAGTTTAATGTAGCTAAACCATATCCAGCATTTGCAGTATCAACAACTGTTGATGGTTCTGCAGTAGATCCATCGAATAAACTATATTCGCCACTTGTTGAAGCATCTCTAAATAAACCAGTCCATTTATCAGCACCATCATTATATTTAGAATAAAAACCTAAATCAACAGCATCTGAAGAGTTGTTTGCACCTAATGAAATTAAAGGATCTTCAATAGTAACAACTTCTGTGTTCATTGTAGTTGATGTACCTTGTACTGTTAAGTTACCATCAATAATTAAGTTTGCTGAAAATTTACCTGAACCAACAACATCTAAAGCATAATCTGGTGCAAGATTATTAATACCAATACGATCATTTGCAGAATCAACTACTAAAGTATTAGTATCTACAGTTAAATCACCAGCCATTGTTACTTTTTGTGCTGAATCAATAGTGACTGCTTCTGTATTATTAGTATTAATAGTCATTTTATCATTAGAATGATTGTATTGAATTAAACCTTGATTACCTGAATCATTGTCTCCAAATTTAATAATTGATTTTCCAGTATTAAATGCTATTAATTTTATTTGTGCATTATTATCAGCAGATTCAATATTTAATGTATTAGCACCGGATGCTTTATACATATCTAAATCGTTTGATGGTACTGCTTTACCAATACCAACATACCCAGTTGATTGATCGACAACGAATTTATCAGTATCAACAACTAAATCATCTTGGAATGTAGCTGCTCCTTGTACATCCATAGCAGCATTAATATCAACAGCACCTGCTACAGCTAAAGTAGATTGTAAATTTGCTGCACCTACAACATCTAAAGTATTTTTTAATTCAGTAGCACCTGAAACTGATAAACTTGTTAATTCACCAACTACTTTTAATGAAGAGTTGAAAACAGCATCTCCTAATTTTGAAGCATTTAATACAATTGAATTATTAACTTTATAAGCATTACCGGTATCAACATTGACATTACCTGCAACACAAACTCTATTTCCAGATAAAGCTGTTTTACCAACACCTAAGTTACCATTAGCATCTAATCTTGCTTTTTCAACATCATTGATTTTTAATAATAATGGATTACCATTTTGTTCTGAAATATAAGCAACTGAATTAGCATCATCATAACCAACTTGTAAAGTTGATGCATTAGCTGCATTTTTAAATTTAAGTTCTGCTGTACCAGATGCTGAACTTGAATTTTGTAAAACAATATTAGCACCAGCTTGACGAACATGAATTGAAGATTCTGCATCTGTTGTTCCTAAGGACATTCTAGCGACACCAGAATAATTTTTTACATTGAAACCATCACTTAATGATGACATATTACCATCAACTTGTACAGTAGATTGAAAGACGGCAGCACCTTGTACATCTAAAGCAGCATTAATATCAACATCTCCTGCTGCTGTAATAGTAGATTGGAAATTTGCTGCACCTTGTGCATCAAAAGTACCATCAATATCTGCATTACCTGATACATTTACGGAAGCTAATTGAGAAGCACCTGAAACATCTAAAGCTGCATTTATATCCATATTACCTCCGAATTTTGATGTACTTGCTACATCTAATTGTGCTGCTGGAGCTGCAACGCCAACACCCATATTACCATCTGTATCAATATATACTCTATCTACATCATTAGTTCTAAAAGACATTTCATTAGTTGAATGTTTATAACGAACACGACCTACATTGGCATCATCACTATCAGCAAATTTAAGAACTGATTCACCAGTATTTACAGATTTAAGTTGTAATGTAGAATTATGACCTAATGATTCTATTAATACATTAGCAGCAGCAGTCCCATTATATATTTCTAAATTGTTTGAAGGTGCTGCTTTACCAATACCAACATAACCAGTTGATTGATCGACGACGAATTTATCAGTATCAACAACTAAATCATCTTGGAATGAAGCTACGCCTTGTACATCCATAGCAGCATTAATATCAACATCTCCTGCTGCTGTAATAGTAGATTGGAAATTTGCTGCACCAACTTGGTCGGAAGCACCATAAACATCCATACTACCATCTGCATTTAAAGTCATTCTTTCTGAACCTGCTGTATAAAATCTTAATTGATCATTATCTGCACCAGCTGAATCTTCTGCTGTAATTTTTGTATCTTGATCTACATCAATGACACCACCTAATGATCCCCATGTACCTTTATAACCTTCGAAAGTTGAATTTGATGTATTATAACGAATAGCACCTGTTACATCTATTCTTTGGGCAGTAGTACCTACTGGAATTACTATACCATCTGTACCTTCTATATGTAAAGATGTTAATGGTCCAGCTGTTTTTACACCAATACGATTATTATAACTATCAACTTTAAGTGTTGCGTTACTACCATTTGTATTATCAACAGTTAAATCTCCATTAACAACAACTTCTGCGTTGAAAGTTGATCCTTGTGCAACAACTAATTTATTTTGTAAATCAACTTGACCTTCGAAATTTGCGGTACTATTTACATCTAATGCACCATTAAATGTAGAAATACCAGCGACTGTTAAAGTAGATTGTAAATTTGCTGCACCTTGAGCATCAAAAGTACCATCAACATCAGCATTACCTGTTACATTTACAGAAGCTAATTGTGAAGCTCCTTGTACTTCTAAAGTAGATTGTAAAGTAGAAGCACCTTGTACATCTAAAGCAGCATTTAAATCAGCATCTCCTGCTAATGTTAAAGTAGATTGGAAATTTGCTGCACCTTGAGCATCAAAAGTACCATCAACATCAGCATTACCTGTTACATTTAATGAACCGATTTGTGCATTACCTGAAATATCAGCATCAGCATTAAGATCAAAATTACCTGCTGCTGTAATAGTAGATTGGAAATTTGCTGCACCTTGAGCATCAAAAGTACCATCAATATCAGCATTACCTGTTACATTTAATGAACCAATTTGTGCACTACCTGAAATATCAGCATTAGCATTAAGATCAAAATTACCTGCGACAGTTAAAGTAGATTGTAAATTAGCTGCACCTTGTGCATCAAAAGTACCATCAATATCAGCATTACCTGATACATTTAAAGAACCAGCTTGTGCATTACCTGATACATCTAAAGCTGCGTTTATATCCATATCACCTCCAAAAGTAGAAGTAGTAGCAACTTCTAAATCAGCATTCATAGTTACTTTTTGAGCTGAATTAATAGCGATTGCTTCACTATCATTAGTTCTAAAACCCATAGCATTAGTGGCATGATTATATTCAATACGACCTACATTATTATCATCTCCATCAGCAAATCTCATAGTTGAAGAACCAGTATTTACAGATTGGAGTTGGAAAACAGCATTACCAGCAGCAGAAGCGAATTTAACATTTGTATTTCCTGTTGCTTGATAAACATCTAAATGGTTAAGAGGTACAGCAATACCCATACCAACTTTACCAGTTGATTGATCGACAACGAATTTATCAGTATCAACAACTAAATCATCTTGGAATGAAGCTACGCCTTGAATATTTAATGTACCATCAATATCAGCATCATTAGTTACATTTAATGCATTTAAAGTTGCTGTATTTTGTACATCTAAAGTAGATTGTAAAGTAGAAGCACCTTGAATATTTAATGTACCATCAATATCAGCATTTGCAGTTACATTTAATGAACCAATTTGAGCATTACCTGAAATATCAGCATCAGCATTAATATCAAGATTACCTGCTACTTCTAAAGTAGATTGTAAAGTAGAAGCACCTTGGATATTTAATGTACCATCAATATCAGCATTTGCAGTTACATTTAATGAACCAATTTGAGCATTACCTGAAATATCAGCATCAGCATTAAGATCAAAATTACCTGCTGCTGTAATAGTAGATTGGAAGTTGGCTGCACCTTGAGCATCAAAAGTACCATCAATATCAGCATTACCTGATACATTTAATGAAGCAATTTGAGCATTACCAGATACATCTAAAGCACCATTTAAATCAGCATCTTGTGTTACAACTAAATTTTTCATTGTAGTTGTTTTTTGAATATTAACATGATCATTAATATCAACTTCTCCTTGAATTGCTACAGTAGTTTGGAAATTAGCTGCTCCGGCTGCATCAAAAGTACCATCAATATCAGCATTACCTGTTACATTTAATGAACCAATTTGAGCATTACCTGAAATATCAGCATCGGCATTAAGATCAAAATTACCATCAACTTGTACAGTAGATTGAAAGACGGCAGCACCTTGTACATCTAAAGCAGCATTTAAATCAGCATCTCCTGCTAATGTTAAAGTAGATTGGAAATTTGCTGCACCTTGAGCATCAAAAGTACCATCAATATCAGCATTACCTGTTACATTTAATGAACCAATTTGAGCATTACCAGATACATCTAAAGCACCATTTAAGTCAGCATCATTAGTTACATTTAATGCACCAATTTGAGCTGTTCCTGAAATATCAGCACTATTATTAATATCAACTGCGCCACCTACTGTTAATCCAGCTTGTAAATTTGCTGCTAATTGTACATCTAAAGTACCATCAATATCAGCATTATTACTTACATTTACAGCATTTAAAGTTGCTGTTCCTGATACATCCATAGCAGCATTAATATCAACAGCATCTGCGACTGTTAAAGTAGATTGGAAATTTGCTCCTTGTTGTACATCTAAACTTCCATCAATATCAGTATTACCAGTTACATTTAATGAACCAATTTGAGCATTACCTGATAAATCTAAATCACCATTTAAATCAGCATCATTAGTTACAACTAAAGAATTTACTGTTGCTTGTCCAACAATTTGTGCTGTGCCTTGTGCGACAATATTACCATCAGCATTTAAATCTTCAAGAGTTAAATTAGAATGAGCATAACTTACAGCAGAAGTATTAACTGTATTAGTTGGTGCTTCTAATGTATTGAAAAGTCTATAATTTGAACTATTTGCATCTCTGAATAAACCTGTGTATTGATCATCTGATCCATCATTATATTTACCATAAAAACCAATATCTACTACATCAGAACTATTATTCGCAGCTAATTGAATAAAAGGATCTTCAATTGTTACTTGATCAGTATTTACTGTAGTAGTTGTACCATGTACAGTTAAATTACCATCAATTACTAAATCTCCATCAATATCACCACTACCAGTTACATTTAATGAAGCTACATGAGCATTAGCAGCAACATTTAAAGTAGATTGTAAAGTAGAAGCACCTTGAATATTTAATGTACCATCAATATCAGCATCATTAGTTACATTTAAAGCATTTAAAGTTGCTGTATTTTGTACATCTAAAGTAGATTGTAAAGTAGAAGCACCTTGGATATTTAATGTACCATCAATATCTGCATTTGCAGTTACATTTAATGAACCAATTTGAGCATTACCTGAAATATCAGCATTAGCGTTTATATCCATATTACCTCCAAAAGTAGAAGTAGTAGCAACTTCTAAATCAGCATTCATAGTTACTTTTTGAGCTGAATTAATAGCGATTGCTTCACTATCATTAGTTCTAAAACCCATAGCATTAGTGCTATGATCGTATTCAATACGACCTACATTATTATCATCTCCATCAGCAAATCTCATAGTTGAAGAACCAGTATTTACAGATTGGAGTTGGAAAACAGCATTACCAGCAGCAGAAGCGAATTTAACATTTGTATTTCCTGTTGCTTGATAAACATCTAAATGGTTAGCAGGTACAGCAATACCCATACCAACTTTACCAGTTGCAGTATCAACAACGAATTTATCAGTATCAACAGCTAAATCATCTTGGAATGTAGCTACACCTTGTACATCCATAACAGCATTAATATCAACAGCACCTGCAACAGTTAAAGTAGATTGTAAATTAGCTGCACCTTGTGCATCAAAAGTACCATCAATATCAGCGTTACCAGATACATTTAATGAACCAATTTGTGCGCTACCTGAAATATCAGCATTAGCATTAAGATCAAAATTACCCGCTGCTGTAATAGTAGATTGGAAATTTGCTGCACCTTGTGCATCAAAAGTACCATCAACATCAGCATTACCTGTTACATTTAATGAAGCAATTTGTGCGCTTCCTGATACATCTAAAGTACCATTTAAATCAGTATTACCACCAACAGCTAAAGCACCAGTTAAATCAGAATCATTAGTTACATTTAATGCATTTAAAGTTGAAGTTCCTTGGGTTTCTAAAGTTGCTTGCATAACAACAGCACCTTGTACATTCATGGTACTATTTAAATCAGCATGACCTGCTGCTGTAATAGTAGATTGGAAATTTGCTGCACCTTGAACATCTAAGGCAGCATTTAAATCAGCATCTCCTGCTAATGTTAAAGTAGATTGGAAATTTGCAGCACCTTGAGCATCAAAAGTACCATCAATATCAGCATTACCTGTTACATTTAATGAACCGATTTGTGCATTTCCGGATACATCAGCATTAGCATTAATATCTAAATTACCTGCTGCTGTAATAGTAGATTGGAAATTTGCAGCACCTTGAGCATCAAAAGTACCGTCAATATCAGCATTACCTGTTACATTTAATGAACCAATTTGAGCATTACCTGAAATATCAGCATCAGCATTAAGATCAAAATTACCTGCTGCTGTAATAGTAGATTGAAAATTAGCCGCTCCTTGTACATCTAAAGCAGCATTTAAATCAGCATCTCCTGCTAATGTTAAAGTAGATTGGAAATTTGCTGCACCTTGAGCATCAAAAGTACCATCAATATCAGCATTACCGGATACATTTAATGAAGCAATTTGAGCATTACCTGAAATATCAGCATCAGCATTAAGATCAAAATTACCTGCAACAGTTAAAGTAGATTGTAAATTAGCTGCACCTTGTGCATCAAAAGTACCATCAATATCAGCATTAGCTGATACATTTAATGAGCCAATTTGAGCATTACCAGATATATCCATATCTGCATTTACATCCATATTACCTCCGAATTTTGATGTACTTGCTACATCTAATTGTGCACCTGGAGATGCAACACCAACACCCATATTACCATCTGTGTCAATATATACTCTATCTACATCATTAGTTCTAAAAGACATTTCATTAGTTGAATGTTTATAACGAACGCGACCTATATTGGCATCATCACTATCAGCAAATTTAAGAACTGATTCACCAGTATTTACAGATTTAAGTTGTAATGTAGAATTATGACCTAATGATTCTATTACCACATTAGCAGGTTCAGTCGCATTATATATTTCTAAATTGTTTTCCGGTACTGCTTTACCAATACCAACATACCCAGTTGATTGATCGACGACGAATTTATCAGTATCAACAACTAAATCATCTTGAAAATCTGCTTTACCTTGTACATTCATAGTACTATTTAAATCAGCATGACCTGCTGCTGTAATAGTAGATTGGAAATTTGCTGCACCTTGTGCATCAAAAGTACCATCAATATCAGCATTACCTGATACATTGACAGAAGCTAATTGGGAAGCACCTGATACATCTAAAGTACTATTAAAATCAGCGGCACCATTTGCTTGTAAAGCACCATCAACTTGGACAGCACCGACAAATTCTGAACCTCCTGTAATTTTTAAAGATTGTGTAGTTAAAACACCTGAATTATCTGTAATTTCAGAATCTCCAATAATAATTGATGTACCTGATAAATATAAATCTTTAAATCTCATTTCATTTGAACCTAAATCATAAGTTTCATTTGATTTTGGTAAGATATCACCAGCAATACCTAATTTACCTTCTAATTCTAATTTGTATGATCCACTTGAAGTGACACCAATACCAACTGAACCATCAGCATTAACAATCATTCTTTCAGAACCAGCTGTATAAAATCTTAATTGATCATTATCATCACCAGCAGCATCTTCAGCGGTAATTTGAGTATCTTGATCAACATCAACGACACCACCTAATGATCCCCATGTACCTTTATAACCTTCAAAGGTTGCGTTATCTGTGTTATAACGAATAGCACCAGTAATATCAACTCGTTGTGCATTTGTACCTACTGGAATAACAATAGCATCAGTTGCAGAAATATGTACTGTTGCACCAGGAGCAGCATTATTAAAACCAGTTCTTTTAGTTGAACTATTTACATATAAAGTATCAGTATCAACAGCTAAATTTGCTTGTAAATTTGTGTGACTAGCAACATCTAATGTACCATCAATATCAGCATTACCTGTTACATTTAATGAACCCATTTGAGCATTACCTGATAAATCTAAATCACCATTTAAATCAGCATCATTGGTAACAACTAAAGCATTTAAAGTTGCTGTAGCAGCTACATCTAAAGCACCATTTAAATCAGCATCATTGGTAACAACTAATGCATTTAAAGTTGCTGTATTTTGTACTTGTAAAGTAGATTGTAAAGTAGAAGCACCTTGAATATTTAATGTACCATCAACATCAGCATTACCTGTTACATTTACGGAAGCTAATTGTGAAGCTCCTTGTACAGTTAAAGTAGATTGTAAATTAGCTGCACCTTGTGCATCAAAAGTACCATCAATATCAGCATTACCTGATACATTTAAAGAACCAGCTTGTGCATTACCTGATACATCTAAAGCTGCGTTTATAT
>Ga0315334_10000658_pt1 | contig 21063 bp, 5 predicted proteins | sample M150034915metaG_FD_205555 | JGI IMG/M metagenome (GOLD analysis project Ga0315334, IMG submission 205555) | Ammonia-oxidizing marine archaeal communities from Monterey Bay, California, United States - M1 500m 34915 | ecosystem: Environmental > Aquatic > Marine > Intertidal zone | place: USA... | reverse complement strand
CTCCAACAAAACCTTCTGCAGATGCGAACTTGGATCACCCGCTAGCTCGCGCGAAGTGGCTTTACTATTACTATATGGGAAAGGAGTTCGAAGCGGGAGATACACCCCTAACTCTGCCAGGTGCCATATTCCTAGACGTGGAATATCAAGGGTTCTTGGACGGCGGAGTTCTTGACATTGCCTATATCCGGGATGCTCAAGCCAAGCAGAAGCCACTAAAGAAAGTATTCGACTACCTTCAGTCTAATAAAAACGATATGCTGCAACCAATGCCATTTCTTGATGGTGTTGGTGCCTCTAACTCCATTTTAATGATCAACATACCATCCGATCAGTTTGAATTAGCATACCCGGGCAAGAAGGCAACAGCGAAGCTTTCAGATGGGTTTAAAACTATAGCTTTCACGGCGGAATTCGACGCTCAACGCGACGGAGTCGAAGTAACTCGTCCTGCTGCGTTCAAAGCCGGAACTCCGGAACAGTTTGGGCTAAACTTTAGGATACAGCCCACTTTGCACATCGTGGATCTGTCAGCTGAAGAAGAAGAACCGAATCGCGATCGCTTTAAAGTAATATATCAAAAGCAAACGCAAGTTACCCAGCCCGGCATTACGAACCCCCCTAATGAGCCCCCCTTTGGGATATCAGATGTCCGTCAATACGATATAGATTATTATGATTTCTCGTCGGCTCCCAATCTATACCCCGCAGCCACACCCACTTCTAAGCCTGTTGCCTTTTTCAAACTTATAGAAGATAACCTAACAGCGAAGGGCGCCCCTCCGCTAATTGATTCGCGGATAGCTTGGGAGATCGAGGCTAAACAGGAGTACACAGCGTTGTGCGATAGTATGACCACGCAGGTTTACAATTCCGTGTGGGGAATATTCCAAAATGCGACACAACTATCAGACATCGAGTTTATTCCGAAGAGCTATGATCGTCTGCAAAGAAGTAGGGGTTTTATGAGAAAACAGGGGGTCGGTTACAATGACGAAGGGTTGCCAAAGCAAGAATATATAAAACTTCCTCCAATGGCACCACATGGAGATCTCCTCGGGCTTTCGGTCTTAAAAGACAAGGTGAGGGAAGAGTTTTCAAAAAATCCTGTATGTGATCCTGTCGGCGACCCGGCAGCAGGCAAGGATATCTCTCCTCTCGCCCGAGCCAGTATTGCCGGCGTGATGTATCTGTTCATGAGAATATATACGCTTGAGTTTTTGTTGAAGATGTATCCACTGATCGCCACGTTCAATATGCTAGATATCTTCAACTCTAATGTCGTACCAATGTATATAACTCAAAAGATCAAGATGGAGCTTAGTAAGGATAAAGGCTTCTATTGCGATTTTGTGCAAACAATAAAAAAGATGATGAGGGATCGAAAAAACAGAGGTGATCAGTCTCTAAGAGTAGATCCTATCGGCGGCCAACCCATCCAAGTAACATCGCTAGATGATATGATCGTATTCATGTTAAAAGAGCAGGTGCCATCTTTGGTGGGCGAATTCGACTTTATTATGAAGGATCATGTTGACAGATTGAGGGCCGCCGGTGAGCCAGATCACCTCGGCGGGGTCTTCGAGAATCCTGAATTGAAAACTAGAGCTGAAGGTTTGTTTCTTCCTTATAATCAGCTTTATCAAGTGCCATGGTCTCGTGTCGTCAAACCCTTCGATTTTGCGGATCCTTCCACCTATTATCGCCCCAGCCTCTCCGACGACCGCTTCGGTCAGGCGAGCCGCCTTGGAACATTTTTCTTTCAAAAGTATGTAAGAGTTGTTGACAAACCTTCACCTGTACCCGGCGTCCTCGGCGCAGTACTTAGTCCAGACAATCGTCCTACATCACGAGTTTCTGAGACGGAGCTTGACCAGAGGGTCACCCTGGGGCAGGGCAATATACAGGAGCAGGTAAATACTCCGGATCTTGCGGGCGTAGTTAATTACGACAAATGGAACGACTTTTGGGACGCCAGCGTTAAGGCAGCGGCAGCACAAAATCCATCAGCAAAAATAACAGAATATTTTGACAGGTTGGCTTTGGGAGTTAGACTTGTTTATATGCCTCCTGTACCGGATCTGGGAGGACAAGAGACCGGAATAAAAGGGTACGCTCATGGCAACGTCTGGGCCGGCGAAAACAATTATGCCAGGTGGTTGAGATATGCGGGCGGTCCTGCTGCGGAAGCATCACATCAAGAAAAAATGTTGAATACCTACGAATACATTCCCGCCGAATACGGGCGGGCGGCCGCCCTAGGGATAACTACTCTGCCTATTTTTGAAAAAGAGTATGTGTTAACGGATTCCTACTCCCTCAGTGTTAACTTGGAGGAATGGGGTGCTGAAGATCACTTTAACCGTTTACAAGAAGAAATAAAAAACAGCGAAGAGTATAGGTCCTTATCACAGAACATTTTCCCAACTGATAGGCTCTATGGTACTGCATTCTTGGGTCTGGACCTGCTGACCACAAGCTTATATCGTGATACGGACGGTACCTTCGACGCAGTTAAGAAAGCCTTGAAGAAATTGTATTATGTCTTAGTTGATGATGAGCAAATAAATCGATGCAAAGATACTGACTTGATGGACGCGCTCTTTGGGCTCGATTGGGATGATATACTTGGCTCTTTCGGTCTTGATATACAAAAGATGATAATTGATGCTATCGTTGCAATCATCACAGGCGCCCTCGGCGTCCTCGGGAGTGACTTGGTCGGCGGAATTACCATGATGATACTGAAACTGCTGCTCTGCCCCATACTGCCCACCACCAAAGACAGTGAACTCCTCGGAGGGTTTGGAGAGAGAATGAAGGACGAATGGGGATGCTTTGATTTAAGAATTCCAGATATTGTGTTCCCAGAGTACGTTAAGCCAGACCCCGGCGGGAAGACGGCATGCCCCACCGGTCAACTGAAGGCAGGACAGGGCGGCCCAGGGAGCGCCGGAGGAGCCCTTGGCGCCGGAGGCGAAGAGTGCCTAGATCCTGTACGATATGACAAGGTTTATACTAATGCTCCGCTAGATGAGATATTAATGCCACCCGTTGAACTTCCTGATGATTTAACCCCAAACGCTGGGAAAACTACCTATAGAACTAAGAGTGAATTGGACGCTGCCCAGGAACGCCTCCGACTCCTCGCCGCTGAAGCCGCCGAAGCCTAAGAGGGCGAGTAACAAATATATTTATTTTTCGTCTTTGCTTCATATTTATAGTATAACAAAATGCCAGGAATTGCACCCAGACTACCTATCCAGAGAGACTCCGAAAATGGCTTTGGCCTGATCAAAACCTATAGTGAGTTAATAAAGCAAAATTTTAAAAACTTGATCTTAACCGCTCCTGGTGAGAGAATGATGGATCCGGACTTCGGCGTAGGGATAAGAAATTTCTTGTTCCTAAGCTTCTCAGAAGACACTCCCGAAGAGATCGAGGAAGCCCTCGTTGAGCAAACGTCAAGATATATGCCATTTGTCCGCTTGGGCAACCTAGATATTTTTGAAGTTGAAGACTCTCAGATCTTAAGTATAACCATTCAATATTCTGTACCAACTGTCGGAGTTGCGGATCGCATAAGTTTGCAAGCGTCTCTAAGAAATAATGAGATTACAGCTATTTAGAAGAGGACCCCAAAATGCCAAAGAAAAAAACAGCTGTTAATTACACCAGTAGAGATTTCAACTCCATTAAAGCTGAGCTTGTGGACTATGCAAAGAGATACTACCCTGATACATTTAGAGACTTTAACGAGGCAAGCTTCGGAGCGCTCATGCTCGATACCGTCGCCTATGTTGGAGACATGCTTTCTTTTTACTTAGATTATCAGGCAAATGAATCCTTTTTAAGCACAGCGATCGAATATGATAATGTAATAAAGCTGATAAAACAGACTGGGTTCAGGCTCGACCTAAGCCCAACCGCCACCGGCACAGTCACCTTCTACATAATAGTTCCAGCTTCTGCAACGGCGAACGAGCCTGACACTGCTTATATGCCTGTTCTTGAAAAGGGAACAGAACTTTCTACGGTCGATGGACGAAACTTTGTTCTAAACCAAGACATTGATTTTGCAAACGTCCAGACAGGCGATGTGGTCCCCGCCAGACAGGATCCCACCACCGGGTTGCCAACATATTTTGCTCTTAAAGCGCGCGGGCCCGTTATATCTGGTGATTTACTAGTTGATGAAATCGAAGTCGGAGCCTTTGAAAAGTTCAGAAAAGTGGGATTGCGCGGACAAAATATAACCGAGATCTTGTCAGTTGTGGACTCAAATGGTAATGAGTATTATGAAGTCGACTACCTTACACAAGACGTAATCTATAAATCTATCAAGAATAGAAACGAAGATAAGGACGTAGTCGGCTCAGTTCTTAGTGCCATTTCTGTCCCTCGCCGTTATGTGGTTGAAAAAGACAGAACGGGCGTAAACTTGTTGTTTGGGTTTGGATCTGATAGTGAGTTAACGACTCAGTCAGTAGTAGATCCAAGTAATGTGGTACTAAAGGTCTATGGGAAAGATTATTATTCCACCACCACCCTGGACCCCAGTCGACTTCTGCAAACGGACAAACTCGGCGTTGGACCCGCCAACACTACTTTGACTGTGAAGTATCGAGTTAACAGTGCGGCAAACATGAATACTGGTGTCGGAGCCTTAAGCATTGTTAAGGGTCCCCTCGCGCGATTTAGCAGCATAAACACCTTAAACACAGCGCTTGTTTCAGAAACAGTCAACTCTTTAGAAGTAACGAACGAGGAACAGATTGTGGGAAGCGTCAGCTATCCTTCAACTGAGGAACTTAGGAAACGGGCTTTATCGACGTTCGCGACTCAATCCCGCGCAGTAACAAAGCAAGATTATATAGCCATGGCGTATAATATGCCGGCTCAATTTGGAGCTATTAAGCGATGTAATATCTTGCAAGACAAAGATTCCCTCAAAAGGAATCTAAACCTGTATGTGTTATCTGAGGATAATAATGGGAAATTTATACTAGCAAACAATACCTTAAAGAGAAATTTAAAAACATGGCTCACTAGTGTTAAAATGATTAACGACACTATCGATATCCTAGATCCCGTAATTGTTAATCTTGGAATCAACTTCAGAGCCGTTATAGAATACTCCGCTAATAGATTTGAGATCATGAATGACGTAACAGATGCGCTAGAAACATATTTTGAAACAAAACCCAATATGGCGCAGCCGTTCTTTCTGTCTGATATTTATAATGTCATAAACGATGTTTCAGGAATCGTGGATGCGGAAGATGTTGTCGTCTACCAAAGGACTGGATTGAACTACGCCTCAGCTGCCGTGGCAGTAAGTGACTACACCAGTCCAGATGGTCGTGTGATACAGTTCCCTGAAAATACGATTTGGGAAGTTAAGTATCCTAAGAGCGATATTAGGGGAGTCCTTAGATAGTGGCTATCAAAAGATATACAGCAGATGCAGACAATACCATTACTAATGCGTTTGAGTTGAACCTCTCAACGAGAGGAACCGGTTCAAATATGGGACGAGCGGATATTTTAGAAGTATTCCACATCTATGGGCAGGAATCTTCAACTTCTCAGGAACTTTCTAGGGTTATAATTAATTTTCCGGTCTCCGATATTTCCACCGACCGAACCAACGGAGACGTTCCCGCCAGCGGCAGCGTTTCATTTTACCTTCGTGTCTATAACGCCCCCCACGCGTCCACTATTCCGCGCGACACAACCTACTCAGTAATGCCGGTTTCAACGGCATGGGAAGAGGGGTACGGCATGGACATGGAGAACTATAGTGATCTCACTTATGATGAAACTGGTTCGAACTGGATTAACGCCGGCTCAGGAAGTACCTGGACAACTGCCGGCGGCGACTTCTTGGATCAAAACAAAAACGAGAACGTTTTTGATGTTACGATGGAATCCGGTGTTGAAGATATCGAACTTGATATCACACCCCTGGTTGAAGACTGGATCAAAGGTTCTGGCGACAGCGGCATTGACAACTACGGACTAGTCGTACGACTCACGTCCAGTTTGGAAACGAGTGGTGTTACTCAATACACTAAAAAGTTCTTTGCACGCTCATCACAGTATTTTCTCAAGAGGCCAGTAATAGAGGCACGATGGGATTCTTCCAAGATTGATGACAGAGGAAACTTCTACTATAGCAGTTCTGTTGCTCCTGCAGCCGATAATATTAATACAGTTTACATTTATAACGTAATACGTGGGCACTTAGCGGATATTCCCGGCGCAGATACTGGTGCCATTTATGTAAGCCTCTATTCGGGATCAGATGATAATACGGAACCATCCGGCTCAGCGCTGGAGTTGGCTGTAGGCGGCGACGTTGCTTCTGCTGACGATACCAACGTAACTGGCGGCTATGTTTCCACAGGAATATATTCAGCGTCTTATGCCGTGACGGCCGCCGCGACGCCCCTGACACGCATTTATGATGTGTGGCACGATGATGCGGGAACACAATACCACACTGGAAGCATCACGCCCAAGAAATTTGATTCATCAAACTATAATCCTAATGTTAAGATCGTCGAAAATATCACCAACTTGAAAGCAGTTTATCACTTAGATGAAAAGACTACTAGGTTCCGCCTCTATACCAGAAACAAGAATTGGAATCCAAATGTTTATTCGAAAGTCGTCGCCCAAGCCCAAAATTATCCAGTAGAATCTGTGTTTTACAGTCTCTATCGGACTTATGATGAGTACCCTGTCTTCGATTACGGGACAGGGAGTGATAACCAAACAAAGTTATCGTTGGATTCAACAGGAAGTTACTTTGATTTGGACGTGCATATGCTCGAACCCGGCTATTCATACACTTTGCGGTTTTTGTATTATTTGAACAGCAAGTATACTGAGGGTGAAAAGGAATTTAAGTTCAGAATTGAAAGATGAGCGACAACCTAAAAGATCTATTTAAAACAAGGGGCGATCTTACATCTCTTGACAATAAGAGTGTTGCAGAGATTGCCGACGAAACCAACAGTAGTCCCGACAAGTATGTTGATGCACGCTCAGTTGAGGACCGCCGGTTTATTCCTCACATTGACTTCTCTTCGGCTTCTAACTTTGTAAAATTTGGATCTGCCGAAAGGTATTATGGTGACGCAATTGACAGAATAATTGACTTTTATCCATATGATGGCTCAGGTGTTGAAAAACTTCAGTGGCAGAATAGCTCGTCTTATTTAGATCTCCATATATTTGATAATGAGTATCCGCGTACCAACGGGTATATAACCATAGCTTCCGACGGGTATGCAATTGATAGTGAGGAGCTAGGCAACCCTACAACTAAAGAGTACATCGTTTTTTACGGAGGACCGAATACAGCGTCCTCTGGTATGATTGGAAAAACGCTAGCTAGCACATTCAGCGGTTCAAACGTTTTTGATGCAGCTAGTGATAGGGAATCCAATCTTAAATTCGATCTAAGCGGAGACGGCGCCACCGTTGAGTTCTGGGTCAAACTAGGTGAGCTAGATCCAGACGCTACAACTGATAGGCAGGTCATTTTTGACTTGACGAATAATGAACCCACTGGCACGGTCCTTGTTGCCGGCAGCCCCCTTGGACGCTTTCAACTATATTATTATAACGATAGAACAGCCGGGAACAGTGGGCTTAATGCACTACTGCAATCGGGCACTATTAGTCAACAAACAAAGTTATATACAATTAACGATGGATTAGACTTAACCACTACAGGATCCTGGAATCACTATGCGGTTACTTTGCAGAACACTGGAAGCAACTTATTATACGAGATATATCAAAATGGGATTTGGGTAAACACGGTTGAAGACACCGACGCCGCTATAAACGAGGTTACAGGCGCGCTTCAGGCCGCCGTCGGTGCTGGCATTGATAGCTACTATGCTACCCCTGGCTCTGCCGTAGGATCCCTTGGCTGGTGGAAACTCTCAGGTTCACTAGATGAGTTCAGATATTGGAAAACGAAGAGAACGGCCAGACAAATTGGGCTGAACTGGCTTGATCAGGTCGAGGGTGGAGTCAATACTGATGATGCAGCCAGCAAGCTTGGTGTATACTACAAATTTAATGAAGGCATTACTGCAAACACTGCGATTGATAAGAAGGTTTTAGATTATTCAGGGCGCGTTACTAATGGTACTTTTGTAGGCTATGCTTCAGGTGCACGCAGCATCGACTCAGCCATTGTAGAAGCCAGTGCTTCGTTGTTTGAGTTTAAAGACCCCATCATGTATCGCGACCACCCGGATGTTACGACGCTATCAACCAACCTAGCGCTCTCGGGTACTGAGTACGACTACCAGAATGTTTCTAGCTTATATAGTTCTATACCTTCCTGGATCCAAGAGGAAGATGACAATGGCGCCCTTAAGAACTTAACACAGATAATGTCAAGTTATTTTGACAATCTGTATCTTCAGATTAATGCGCTCCCAACGTTTAGAGACAACGACACATATACTTCTGCTTCCAACAAGCCGTATCCGTTTGCAAAGGAAATGTTGGAATCTGTAGGGTTAACGACTCCTGAGTTGTTTGTGGATGCAGAAATTTCAGAAATTTTAGGCTCTCGTTCAGATGACAAACTGTTTGTAGAGGATATTAATGATGTTAAGAATCGCATATACGAGAACATTTATAACAATATCGTCAATATTTACAAATCAAAAGGAACTGAGGCTTCTTTTAAGAATTTAATAAAATGTTTTGGTGTTGATGAAGATGTCGTTGATTTAAAAGTTTATGGGAATAACATTGAATTTGAGTTAGCAGACAACCTGAAAAATAAGACGTTTAGAAAAAACTATATTAATTTTCATGCGGCCGACAACTTTAGTGCAACATGTTATCAACACACTAGTAGTGATAATGCCAATTCTGTTGCTTACCTTAGTTCATCGCACGATCTGACTGATGGATTTGGGTTAACATTCGAAGCAGAGGTAATTTTACCCACTGTAAATGCACAATCAGTGGGGTCACAGTATCTTGCTGTTAGCTTTGCGTCGTCATCGCTTTATGGTATACACACACCCAACGAGGATCATGCAGTTACAGCATGGTCTCTGTATGATCCGGCAAACTTTCAGGTATATGTAACAAAAGAGTATACTCAAGGACAGCCGTCGTTAGGTGAGGTAAAATTTGTTCTCACTAGTTCGAATCCCGACTCCAGTACTGAAGGGTTTGTTTCCGAGTTAACCTCCGCCGCCTTCCCTGAGGGGTACAAAAATAAGCGTTGGAACCTCGCCGTTAAGGTAGCTCCGGAGGCATATCCGCAATCTTATTTGATGAGCGGAAGCATTGGCGTCAACGCCACAACTACGATGCAGGCCACCGGAGGTCTTCCATCAGTCGACGAGACCATCATAATCACAGACTACGCCGGCACGGCTAAGACCTATACCGCTAAAGCTGCTGAGGATCTTGCCGCCCGGGAATTTAATCAATCTTCCACCGCCGCCGCCCTTGCGACATCGCTGGCTGCGTGTATCAATGCGACCGATGGACATAACGGGACGATCGCCGCTACCGCAGCCGGCACGCCTGGTGTTTGTCAGCTAACACAAAGCTCCTACGGAACCTCCGGCAATACAGATTTTGATGGTTCAACTATCACAGATATTTTTCTCTCCGCCTCCTTCGTTGGGGGCACCATCGGCGTCGATTACAAGGTTGAATTCTATGGGTCGTGTATGGAATATGACATCGTTCAACATAGTTTCTATGTGACGTCATCAATGAGCCAGGCTCAAGGACAACTGTTCTTGTCGTCTTCAAAGCGCGTATATGCCGGCGCCCATAAAACTGATTTCACTGGTTCAACTCTTGAACAGAGCGACGTTAGGATCTCCTCCGTCCGCGCATGGTTAGATGTCTTAAGCAACGATGAAGTGTTAGCTCACGCAAAAGATCCTACAAGCTTTGGGAGACTGCACCCCTACCGTCAAGCCTTTATGGTCGCCGGAACTGGTAGCTCTAATAGCGTTGAAAACTACATTCCTCGAATTAACACTCGAATGCTTGACTGGGATTTTGCCCTAGTTACAGGCTCCTCTGCCACCGGTGAGTTTGCTGTTGCAGATGTTTCTTCGGGCTCCCTCGCCGCAGCCTCTGGTTCTGGTTGGCTTGGAAACATGCTTCACCTACAACACCCGGGAGTTGGCTACGGCTTCTCAGGAAGCGCAACTAACGTAATAAGCAATAATTATATCTACGCCCAGAAACAGCGTGGCTTGGAAAATCTTGACAGTACTGACATGATCAAAGTGTTATCGAATGACGATGTGTATTTTGATAGAAATTCCAGACCAATAAATTATTTCTTCTCAATTGAAAAAAGCATTTATGACGCCGTTTCTCGCGAGATGCTGGAATTCTTTGCAACCATTGTTGATTTTAATAACCTCATTGGAGATACTCCTGGTCGGTATCGACAAGAGTATAAGCCACTAGAGAAGCTCCGCCAGTTATTTTTTGAGAGAGTAGAGAATGAAACAATAGACTTTGAAAAATATCTTCAGTACTACAAATGGATTGATCAGTCGCTATCAATAATGCTGCGTCAGTTGATCCCGGCCTCCGCCCGGTTCTCTGAGGGTGTTCGAACCATGATCGATAGTCACGTATTAGAGCGCAATAAGTACCGAAATAAATTCCCCATGGTGGAAAACAAGTTAATAACGGATCCTGCAGGACCTATGACTTCACCCGGCGTCGGAGGAGGATCTCCTTATCCATGGAAATATGGACACGCCCCCGTTGATCTGTCACAGGATGAGAATTGCTTCTGGTGGAAACATCGCGCAGAACCGACCGCATCGTCAACTCCGCACATCTTCGACGCTGGCATTGATAGCGATAGAACAGACATGTATACGTCGATCGTTCAGAAGTTTGATCGGCAAATGACTGCTCCGGTTCAATTTAGTGCGGTTGAGAGAAATGACATTAAGAGTGGTCAAAACAGCCTATCTAATAATCACAAAGAGAAATCAGTTCTAAGCAGTTTTTCAAATATTGAAAACGAAGCCGACATGGACTTGTACGAGGATTATGTGTATATCACAGGATCTAATCTTGAGCAATTTGTAGATTGCTCAGATCTTCTGAAGCCTACTTACAGGAATCAGGAAACATCTTCAAATCCGGCGGGAGAGCCAGCATCAAAGAAAAAGGTGTTTTATCAAAGCTATACTGGTCATGATTCTATTGGACAGCAGACAGGTTCACGTAAAGAAAACACACCCTTAAGTTTCTATTCCTCTTCAATGACGGCTAGTGGTTACGTTGTCGAGATCCAGGACGTTGACGGCTTTGAAGGGTTGGACATTACCAATCTTCATGATGATTCATACGGTTCTAATCTTGAGATTCCAATGCAGGGTCCCTTCACCGAGAAGTATGTTGGAGGCTACCAATATCGCCATGTAGACGTGAACTATAGGAACGATGATAGTAAAGATTACTTAGACAATTTATACACTAGACCTGAGGGTTATAGGATAGTACTAGAAGACGAAGTCGGCGGCGCCCCCGGCGCCATTGTCGTGAGTGGCCCGGCCCAAGCCCGCACCGGCACACTCGCTGAATCAGCAGCCCATTTTGACAACACAGCCGGCGCCGCCACTGGTGGTAAGGGTTTTGTATCGGTCGTCGGAACCAACTTGGATATGACTGCGGACTTTACTGTTGCAGCATGGATACAAACTAGTACAAACTATGATGCCACCCTCCTTGGCGGCAACATCCTCCAGATCCGCGAAGGTACCACTAATCGCTTTCACATTCTCATTGATGAAGACAATAAGCTAGGCGCAGGGGTCAACGCCTTCGGAACAGTAGAATACACTACTGTAATCAATGATGGAGAGTGGCATCACTTTGCACTCACTTTTGATGACACCACAAACGACCTTAAGCTGTACGTTGATGGTGTTGAGCGCGATTCTGCAACCCTCTCGCTTACCATATCAACGGCTGATGCTATAAATATTGGCGTTAGCTGTCACCCCACCGGGCCCGTCTACAGCCACCCTTATGTGGGATATATGGGCGAAATGGCAATCTTCAATGAAGAACTTAGTGCGACTCAAGTAAGCGAGTTATACAGCAATGATTGGTTCGTACAACGCTATGGGGGGACCGCCACGGGCCGCATGGATCTGTCGGGGTTTTCGAGTTTGCAAGCTTGGTGGCAGTTTGGAGATGATTTGACGGCAGATTCCTCAGGAAATTCTAATACTTTAGCTCTAGCCACCGGGGGAGCGACTCAAACAACATCTATAGTTCCTCCTGTTACGCTAGCTGTCGATCCAGCTTATAAATACCTTCCATTCGCCAACAGAATAAGAGAAACATACGCTAAGCGGCCCGTCAACATCGCTAACATTCAACAGGTTACAAGTTCCGGCATAACCAAGATCGGCAACTTCGAAAAGAACTACCAAGTTGTACAAACAAGCGGCAGGAAAGCCAACAACTTATTTATTGAGAGCTTGTCGATTACTAACAGTGAGTCATTATACGTAACTGGCGTTATCGACTACTCGTTGCCAGAGAGATCGACAAACAAGACCGTCATAACTGAGAGATTCAGCGCTCCTGGTTCTGGCGAAGTAATGGCGAGAGGAACAAGAGATCACACTTCTGAAGAATACTCTCCTTACAACGCTTTGCCCTGGAGAAATCTGAGTGTAAGACAGCCATTAAACTCGCTGTTAAGAGAGCCGTCTGGGCAATACGGAATTAGATCAGGCACGGTATCATCCTCCTTTTTCGACGCTAGCGAACGCTACATGGACGATTTTAGTCTTCTAACTGGCTCTTATCATAAGACAAATAGAAACCCACGAGTTGTTAAGAAGTTTGTTGAAGAAAGTATCATGACGGCGCAATCGACTGTGTTCGATGGCACTGATGATTTCCTTGAGTTCGGCGCCGGCTCGGGCGCCAACTTCTCCACCATAGGACCTTTACAGCTTGCTAACAACGGAGAGATCTCGGTCTTCCTCTGGATAAAGACGACTGATGATAGTGGCATACGAAGCCTCGTTCGCATTTATGACTCCGAAGGCAGCAACAACCCAGTCATCGTCAGCGGCCGCTCAAAACTCTGGTTCTATCTAGATGATGGTGAACTTACGCTTTACTTCGGGGATCCCCTGACAGGTCTCGCGAGCGGCCTCGATGTGAGCGACGGGGAGTGGCATCTCGTCGGATTTACATATGAGTTCTTGGGCACTACTCCATATGATCCCGTTGGTTCATTCTCGCAGCCTGCTCGATGCCGAATCAGAGCATATCTCGACGGTGCGGTGTGGAACACAACCACAGACGTCCAAGCCTCATGGCAACTTTTGCCCACCGACTCGATTGTAGTTGGTTCTGCTAACACCAACGCCGACACCGGTAAGAAATTTTTCAAGGGCAACATGAGCGAACTGGGTCTATGGGATAAGGCTTTGACCCCCCAGGAGGTGAAAGATCTCCAGGGATATAAAGATAATGATCTCGTCCCCGGCGCTACTGGAGGTGTTATTGATTGGTTGCAACACACATCCTTTGCGAGCTTGTCGGCGTGGTGGAGGTTTGGGGACAGCCCTGACGACGGGGCTAACATTGTTCGCGATGCATCTAGAAACGGGCGTCGATCTCATACTTCGAGAGGAAGCTTAGTCATAGGCGGCAGCGCAGCGGTTCCAGACTCAGGCTCATGGTATACTGCAAGTCTTACGCAAGATAACTGGTTTATACAACACGCTATCCCACAGAGAGATTCTCAGTATATGTGGATTACAGCGTCCCTTCTTCGGTCACCAGTATCTGGTAACTTTAATATGGCACACCAGATGAACTATGCAACCTCCTCCGACGAATTAAAGTTTGTTCAACACTCGGAATATGGTTCTTATAATGCCAATAAGCTATTCACCAACGCACCTCTGAGATATTGGGGTAATCCTCAAAGTGCTAGTCTTATCGACTTTAGTCCGCGGAATATTGCTAATTTCGGCCCCGGTCCGGGCTTTATCCCCACGGACTTCGCAGGTATGAATACCAACATATATGAGCCTCTAACAAGCTCGCAGAACCTTTTGGGGTACGATATCTCCGAAACAAATCTTATACACAGTTTGAACACTGGTGGTGATATGGTGCTGCCTGTATCATGGGCAGCAACTGGTTCATTTATCGACAGGATTAGCGCCAACGAAGCCACCGAAGCTAGCGCCAGCGTTCTTAATTCAATCCTATTGCATCGCAATGGACCTTACCAATATCCTTCATGGAAGCAGATTAGGGCTGGACAAAGTCCGATTATCCGAAATCAGAGAAAGACCAATATTATGTCTTATCTCCCTCACCGCTTTCAATCAGTAAAGGATTTTGGATCGAATTATCACAACTTAAATGATCCTACGCAACACAGGCATCCGTCCGCACTAGCCTACTACCAGGCGCGCGCGCTTACCGGACCAAAGTCAAATGAAGAATATCCTCAGAACCGTGCCGACCACGTAGCTTTCATAACTGAATCAGTGGTCACATCAAAATACGCCCCCTTAAGACATGAGTTTGGTGACATAGCATCACCGGACCATGTACTGATAGCGGACACATACGGGAACAACTTAGTAACTTTTACAAGATATAACAAGAGCACTAAGAACAACACAGCTATCGAATCTTTTGGTATCAACACAGAACCAGTGCGCGATGAACAAATCCATACTACACTTTTCCGTGAATCAATGCCTCCGGATCAGCAAATAGGGCGAATTACATATCGTGAAACAGTATTCCCGCGAGAGAAAAACGCTTATCTCAAGAAAGTTAGGCAGCGAGAAAACTTCATTGTAGATTTTTGGCACCCCCTCAGGAGTCACAGAACCGAAACAAATGTTTCAAACTCGATGGGAGTGCACTATCAGACGGCAACCTCGTCAGTGTCGGAACCTACAAACATAAGTATCATTCAGAGTCAGAGCATGTGGGTCTTAGATGGCAGGATCGATCCTTTCGTCACAGGCGCCTCTCTAATGCCATCCTCTCGTAATGCTGAGGGAGAATTATTAAACAGGTATTCCCTGAACCATGGAGGTACCCCCGCAAATCTGCAAACAGGTAGCTGCTATGGTAGGAATGGTATCGACAGCCTTTATTCTGTCATTTGGGAGGCCGGCGCCCAAGCTGGAAAGAATCCTTTTTATTATGATTCATATGAGGGCTATATCGAAGACGTAAAGCGTTATGGAAAAGCATACACAGTGATTCCTGAGTTCAGAATCAGCGATTATATGGATTATTACGTCGTCGCACAAGATAAAAATTTCTCAGCGCCCCTTCCCCCCGAGGGCTTCCTAAGTTTAACTGGCGCCGTGCTGAATGAGGCAGCGCCCCCGGATGCCATGGCGTCAAGCTCGATGGCATCCTTCTTCGATGTGTACTCCACCACTGATTTCCTAGAGCACTTTAAACCAATTGTGGCGGCCGCCCGAGGAGTTGATCACCCCACTCAGCTTACGTTGGAGTGCAACGCTGTCATGAAGTTCTTACCCTATAAGGGTTTTTACCCAGCACAAAGAACCGTTGAGCTAGCGAGTTTATTTAGTCAATCTTACGGCAAAAATATTCAATTCTCTTCCTCAGTTAGTGGTGAGACTGGTACTGGACAAGCAAGCATGCGGACATTCTTACAGCCATTTTTCGCCCCGGGAATTCTATACAATACAATCAAGGGAGGTGTCGCATGCGACTTTCCAATTTATACTGGAAGTGCCACCGACGCCCGCGCAATCGAAAGAGGAACCAATGGTTCGGCAATAAACACCTCAGCCAGCTTCCGTATACCATTTGAGGCTCTCGTTGAACCGGAGTGGTTAAGAGGGCAGCAAGTAGTTGATATTGAAGTAACTGATGCGGACACTGAGATTAACTCAACCGCTTCCTGGGGTGGTGATGGCGATGACCGCTATAAGTTAGCAATGCATAATTTCTTGGCAGAATCCATTAACTTTTTCTTAAAGGATGGGCAGCTATCGTCCTTCGCATCTGCTCCAGATGGCAATGGTTTTCGCGCAGACCCAACAAAAACCTACATAATGGATATCGCGATGTACCCTGGCGGAAGCGAACCGACACAACAACATGGTGATATTATGTACAACATCGGGACCACGTTCGGCGCCGGCGACAAGGCTTATGGGCCCAGGGTACAATTCTATGATAATGCCGTCACCGACGGTGTTTCCTACCCCTTCGCTCCTCCCTACTACAGCTTTGCAGCCACTGCTAGGATAACCTTTGATCCGCCCAGGGTTGACGACCCCATAGAGGATCAGGTTTATAGTCTTAATGAGATATTAAATGCCTCTACAATCAAGTATTATCACACCATTAGTCCTGCATTATATACCTTGGTTAATGGGGGGCTGGCGAAATACGGTGTGGGACCTGCCTTTAATGATTGGATGCAACTCGACGCAACATTAAATCTTTCGGATGACGCAACAAGACTGACTCTTGTCAATGCCAAAGATGTTAGTTTTAATGCGATCAGCGGTGCCCCAGAAAATCTTCATGACGGCGACGGCCAAGCTCTTGTGTTCCAGACTAGATTCGAGACACCTATTCTTGACTTTACTTCGGCCTCATTGGAAGCTAAGGGGCGTTCACCAAGGAGCCCCTCTGGCGTCTCGACCGCAAATACCGTCAGGGGGATGTGGCATCAATATGGTGTAGATCTTGACGGAGAAACAGGCATATTCTGGGAAATAAGGGATTCACAAGCTTCTGATGTTGATGATAAAAATAAGTTCTTAGCCAATTTTGGGAAAGCAGACGTTGATGAGAGCCTTACGGGATCTCTTGCTGATCTCATTCAAATGCCTAAGAGAAAGATCAAGCTGGGGCAGTCTCGTGTGAGAAAAGTCATCAAAGAAGCAGTCATAGCAATCCCCTTCATGCCTTCACCAGAGTCACCGGGCGGCCGACAGTACTATACGCTGGACAGTGACTCGGTTGCTAACGCAACAGAAAGGATCAGCCAGGGTAACGTCCCGGTGGAAACATCAAGGATTAGAGCTGTTTATGAACAATTACTAAAGATGAAAAATTATGTTCTTCCTCCTATGTATGATTTCTTAACGTACGAGGACCAGGATTCGATAGCTATGTACATTTTTGAGTTTGAACATGAGTTATCTCGAAAAGATGTAACAGATATCTGGCAGAATTTGCCTCCCGATTCAATCTCTAGAGATTTTCAGACTGCCAGAGCAACTATTTCCCACGATTTAATGGCAGGAGCGTTTCTATCACCGGATCCCCGAACCCCTTCGAACATTGAGGACATTAAGTGGCTCGTGTTCAAAGTCAAACAACGAGCGCATTGGAACTATTTTAAGAAAACTAATGACACATCTGATGATGAGAGGTTCCAATTTAATATCAGGACCGGACGCGACTGGACTTCGTCCAAATTCGGTGTTCCAGATTACAGTTACAATTGGCCCTACGACTTTTTCTCTCTAGTAGAATTAGTAAAATTGGACGCCAACGTTACATTCGAAACTGAAGAGACAGCTCAAACGCGCCACCAGGAGCTTCTGGATGCAGCCGAAAGCGGCGCCCCCCCGGTAGACGCCCCGCGCCGCCCGGCCGATCGACAAAACCGCCAACGACGAAACCGCGGAGGAGGACGCGGCCGCCCACCACGGAGATAGATAAAATATATGTCATTTTTTAACAAAAAAGAAGAAGTAATAGATATTGAACTCACCTCTTATGGAAAGAGGCTTCTATCGCTAGGCAAATTCAAGCCAGTTTATTATTCTTTTTTTGATGACGATATTATATACGATTCTGGATGGGCTGGCATAACTGAAGTACAGAATGAAATACAAAGTAGGATTACTAGCTCTATATCTCTTAAGACACAAGTATGCCATACCGGGCTTGAAGCCGAGGCTAGACAAGTCATATTTGAGAATAGGAGCTTGGACCCGAATGCGCCTCCTAGTTCCTACACCTTGTTACCAGACATAAAACAAAACAACCTTGTATATGCTCACCCCATGGGAAAATCTCAGCTATCGTCCGAGTATGCTCCTGCGTGGAGCGTGTTAGTGAATAACAGTCCGTTGAGCAGTTCCTCGGCTGACCTAACTGGCTCCTACCAGAACTTGTCTATACCACAATTAAACACCAACATAGACTTTGATTTGAGATTAATTACTCCAGGGCAACGCAATCAGGTCACTCCTGGGGGCTCTATTTTAAAAGAGTACGATATTTTACGCGATTTTGATGATGGGACCATGATTCTCCTGAAGAAAAGAGATCTCACTGTGCAAGTGGTCGAGATGAACACCGACTTTCAGAGAGAGAATTTTGATATTGAGGTTTTTGAAATAACATCTTCTGTTAGCGACGGCACTTCACACTATCCGGAGAATCAATATTGTTTTGCGATCGAAGACACTCCACACGACATTGCTATGCAAGGAGATCCCTCATTTATAGAATACTTTTTGGATATTCTGGTCGATGACGAGATCGATCAGCAAACCATATGCGACATAATGACCAGAAATGAGGAGAGAAATCGGTTTGAGGCTACTCCTCCTGCGTGCAACGATACCAACGGTCCTGCAACTAACGAAAATGTTTACGATATTCCCGTAAACTCCGACGATCAATCTACTTACTGTGGGGACTAAGAATGGCAGCATGTGATACAATAAATATTGTCGGCGGAAACGTTCCTAAGATCCGCATAGACAAAATCACCATCAGTAACGGTGGGAAAATGATCGTAAGTGACGATCCTCACATTGTTGAATCCGACCGACTCCAGGCTTCGTTTGAGACAATCGAAGGCGCCGTTCAAGGTGACGTAGAGAGTATATGGTATGAAAATCTCTTTAATACTCGCGAAGCCATCAAGCGGGTATATACTGAACAACTCGCCCGGGCGAAGAGCACCCTCCGCACTATAGATCCTGCTCTTGCTACTCCCATTAATATTAAGAAATATGCAATCGCAACACTCCTGCGGTTTTATTTCATACAAAACAATCCCGACCCAGGCGAGGAGCTTTTCATTGTCCGCCAACTCCACGCAGTCAATGAGGGCTTCTCCGTGTCGTACGATACGCCCAACAACGCCGCGACGGTAAGGCGTACGCTAGCAAGAATCCGCAATACGCAGCCACGCGTATATGAAAAAACACTTTCAGATTGGCTAGCCGCCGACATGCCAACAATATCACGCACTGTTGAAAATGGCACAAGACAATTCGATCTTGAGAGTCTTACCAACCGAGGGCTCGACCTCGCCGGGCAGCAAGACCAAGCCGTCATCGCCCCTGGCGATATTGCCTTCTTGTGGGCCGTTGTGAGGAAGGCAAGGGAGCAACAACACCGCTTTGTCGACATCGACGGGAGTCTTACGGTCCTCCGCGCGCCTATAACTGAAGCGGATAAGCAACTGAACGTCAACCTCTTACTAAGTGTCAAGGACCTCGTATCCGAAGCTTCTCCAGGCTGGCTCTCTCGTCAAGACGTTTCCCAATATTTTGATTATTACGTGTTCTATACTCATGATATAAACGTTATAAAGAGCTATAGGGAGCACGCCCGTAATCATTTTGACGCAGTAGAATGGCTCTTTGATCAGGGTTATTATGTTACATTTGAAGATGCTAATGCCACGATCGCCGATCACCGCCATCACCGCAGCGACCGCGCCAGGTTAAATTTGGAATATGGCGGCCCCCACCCTCTTCACAGTCAAATAACGGCAAACAACAACTATATGGGCAACCTCGCGAGGATGGAGGGCTCGAACAAAATCGATGCCAAGGGCAATTTTGTTCGAGAGTTTAACTTTCCTATGGATTACACCTTTGAAAGAGAGACTGAGAATTTAGCTTTTCTAGTAGTGCCGTGCTTTAATATCGCAGGGTTCATGGCTTCGAAGGAATACCCCGCCATAGGACAATTGTCCCCCGCGCAGCGGCAACAGTATTACAATAACTTTATTGGTTCTATGACTATGGAGGTTGTTATCGAAAATTCACAGACTCCGCAGAAGACGGATGTTTATACTTATACCCACACTTTACCATCTGGAAAACAAGAAGAACGCGTGTGGACAGGACCTGTACACTATCATGGCGATAATGCTGGGGTCCTAGATGATCGTTCAACAGGACAAGGTATTGTTAACGCAGATGCGTGGAGAACTGGCGGCGCACCACCTAGTGCTATTGGGTATGTTGGGTGGATGGGGGGTTTCCGTCATCGCCCAGGACTAACTCCCGAAGAAGCCGCCCGGGAACAGCCAGAACTACGGGTCAAAGCAGTTCCCAACAATAAAATTCAAGATTTTAGAGCGTTAGATCGAGTACAACATTTGTTTACAGATCTTTCTCCGTTGGACGTTAAAGAATTTGATCCTGAAATCAAAAGCCCTAACAATCGACAAAAGACAGATCTTGTTGATTCTTACTTTGGCGAAGTGGAATTAACCACCGATCTAAATAAAAACGTTAGCTTGTTTACCGTTTTCGATGTTGAATCTTTCATCGTTAGAGAAACGTTGTTTGGATCTTTGTGGAATAACTTATCTGATGTAGAGAAGGAACTGATGTTCTCTTACGTTAAATTCGAACAGGTGCAATTACGCCGACGACACGTCCAATCGGCCATGACCTATAATAGAATGGGTGGATTAGGAACTGATATGCCCAAAATTGACGAGGGAGACTATGAAATCGCAGACACTGTATTGTTAGATGAGAGTATGTCCGCTGGAGTGATGTCATTAGACAGCGCCCACGGCGGCGGCTTCCGGGACGTCACTGGATTTCTTCAAAATGAGGGGAAGTCTGATGAAATACGAGCCACACGCAATTTAGGTAAAACAAAATTCTTCACTTTTCAAGACAAGACGTCTTCAAGTCTTGGATATGGAAATTACCAATATATAATAAAATTCAGCATTCTTGATAAAACACCAGAGTT
>Ga0315334_10000657_pt1 | contig 21077 bp, 27 predicted proteins | sample M150034915metaG_FD_205555 | JGI IMG/M metagenome (GOLD analysis project Ga0315334, IMG submission 205555) | Ammonia-oxidizing marine archaeal communities from Monterey Bay, California, United States - M1 500m 34915 | ecosystem: Environmental > Aquatic > Marine > Intertidal zone | place: USA... | reverse complement strand
TAAATATATTTATTTTATTTTAAAACGATCTAACGGAACATACCATAAACTTCATGATTCCATTTTTTAATTGCTTGTTTTTTAGCAGCAATTTTTTTATCTTGTCTATCAACCATTTGTTTTTTCTTTTCTGCGTTTGACATATGTTTTTTTGATTTTAATTTATTATCAAATTCTTTTGCTGGTAATTTTTTAAGTTGTGCTTTAAATTTTTTGATTGCTTCGATTTCTTTTTTAAGTTTATTTTCTTTTGATTTAAATTTTTTTTCTAATGCTTTTCCAAATTCTTGATTATCTTTAGAATGAATATCAAAAGCACCACCACATTGTCCTGGTTTTTTACAATGACATTTACCTTTACAAGCACATCCACCTTTTTGTTTTTTATTACATTTTTTAGCACACATTTTTTGGATATCATTACAACACTTTTGTGCTTTTTTAAGATCACCTCCTTTCATTGCTTTATATAAATCTTTTGCTTTATTTTGAATTGCTTTATAACCATTTACTGGTAAATAAAAAGCGAATTTAACTAATTTTTTTGCATCACCAATTAAATCTGGGAATTTACCTCCTGTCATTCGTTTTTGAACTTCTTCTTTTGCAACATCTTTACCTATTTCTTTTATTGGACCTTTAAGTGCATTACCGATATTTTTTGCTTGATTTTTAACCATATTTAAAGCTAAAGCAAATTTACCTGCACCTTTCATTATTGCTCTTTTATTATTTGAAGTTCTTGCTTCAATATGTTTTTCACTAACATCTGCTTCTTTTATGATAGCATTTGCAGATTGTCTATTTTTAGTAAAAGTTACATACATCATTTCTGATAAATCTTTATGATATTGTTCAACTACAAATAATGTATTTAATGAAGTTTGTACTGGTTTTTTTTTACTAAACCATCCTTGTTTTTTTTGTTCTCTTGCTGCATATGGTTTTTCTTTTTTTCTTGGATTGGTTCCTTCTACTGATTTTTCATCTAAATCAATACTATATAATTTATCAAAATTTAATGCATACATATTCATTGATGGTTTTGAAGGCATTGTTGGTAATAATGTAATACCATCATCATCAACTCTAATAACTGCAATATAACCTGATAATGTAGGTATTACTTTTTTTGGTTGAGGAGGTGGTGCAACTACTCCTTGAGGTTGTGCGGGTTTATTATTCATTTTTTATATATTTATAAAATATTTTTTTTTTTATTTTTTTAAAAGATAATAATTAAATGAAATAATTGAATTTTTAAATTATAATCAAAATATAATGATTTTTGTAATTTATATAAATTAATTAAAATTTCACAAATTTCTTTTTTAGTATATTTTTCTTTATGATTTTTTAATAATTCTTTAGTTATTTTTTCTATTAAATTAATTAAATTTATATTATTATTATTAATCAATTCTATTAATAAATTATATTTATCTTTAATATTATTTTTCGATAATAAAATATTTAAAATATTATTAATTTTATCATCTTTAATTATTTTAAAATTATTAAAAAAAACAAGTTCTAAATTATTTAAACATTTTCTAAAATCATTATTTGATTTTATAATTATCTTTTTTTTTTGTTCGGATGTTATTTTTATACTTTCATTTTGTAAAATAATATCTATTTTTTTATTTAAAAATTCATTAGATATTAATTTAAATCTTAATAAAATACATTTATTAATAATTTTTAAATTAATTTTATTAATATAATTACAAATAATTATGAAATTAATATTATTATTTAAAAAAAAAGATTTTTCCATTAATTCAAATAAATAATGTTGGGCATCAATTGTTATATTATCAGCTTCATCTAAAATAATTATTTTATCTAAATTATTATTATTACAAATAAAATTATTTATTTCATTTTTAAATATTTTTATTCCTCTAAAATTTGATGCATTTATTTCAAATATATGATTTTTATAATTTTTACCATATAATTCTTTAACATATAAAAAACTCGTTGATGTTTTACCACAACCTGGTAAACCATAAAAAATATAATTATAAAAATATTTTGTTTCTATAGTTTTTTTTAAAAAATCAATTATATAATTTTGCCCAATAATTTCATTTAAATTTTTTGGTTTATATTTCTCCAGAATATTCATTTTTATAAAAAGATATAATTTTATTATATTTTTTTAATTTTAAATCATTTTTAACTTAAATACCAGCTGCTTTTACAACTATTGTATTTGCTACAAAACCGTTTGCGGTAAATAAAGCATTACGGATAGCTTGTGCATTTAATGGATTTTCACCAGATTGTAAATAACCACTAACCATTAACATAATAAATGGTTTAGCAATATCAGCAATAATATCTTTAATATCTTGATCAATTTTTGCATTATTTAATTTTTCAGATACAAAAATATTATAACATGCGAAACCAATAATAACAAATAATATTTTTAATAAATATTTTTGATTAATTGGAGCTCTTGATAATAATGCTTTAGATAAGAACATTACTGCTGGTCCTACAATATCACCTGCAATTTTTTTTCCAATTTTCGCATCAATTTGATTAATTTGTTTTTGTAATTTTTTTGTTGCGAAATCAGCAATAATAAAAGCACAAATTGTATAAATTAAATCTAATTGTAATTTAGTATCATTAATATTTTTACCTCCTAAAAATGAACTTAATAAAACTACTATTGAAATTTTCAAAGCGATTTTCAATTGATTTGGAAACATTTTTCTTTTATATAATATAGAAAGAAATAAAATTTATTATCTATATAATAATAATTATAAATGACTTTTAGATTTTCTATTAATAAATATAACATAACATATACATTAGATTGGAAATATTTGACATATTTAATTGATAAAAATGATTTTCAAAATTACAATGATATTAAAAATATTAAATTAGATGAAACTTCTATATATAGTTTAACACCTCATCACCTTTCTAATAAAATTATTGATATTTTTAAAAAATATTTTGATAATTTAAAATTATATACTATAACCGATTCTTGTGCTTGTATAGGTGGTGATTCTATTAATTTTATTAAAAATTTTAAATTTGTAAATTCAATTGAATTAGATAAGATAAGATATAATTTTTTAATACATAATTTAAATTTATATAATAATAGAAATTATAAAACATATAATGATGATTGTTTAAATATTATAAAAAAAAAACAACAAGATATAATATATTTTGATTTACCTTGGGATGGTCGTGATTATAAAAAAAAAATATCAATGGATTTAAAATTAAATAATATAGATTCATCAATTATTTGTAATAATGTAATTCAATATTGTAAAATGATTTGTTTTAAAATACCTAATAATTTTAATTTAGAAAAATTTAAAAAAAAAATAAAAATAAAAAATATAAAAATTCATGATTTAAAAAAGTTTAAAATATTAATAATGTTTAATAAAATTGATTAATATTAAATATTAAACTCATAAGATGTACGCAATATTACTTTTTTTATTTATCGTAGTTACTTGTTATTATATATTTTATTTAATATTTCAACAAGAGAAAATATTATTTTTAGATATAGATGATACTTTATTAGAAGCATCCGGTATTTTTATATATTTTAAAAAAAGAATTACTAATAAACGAAGTATTAAATTAACACCATGTGAATATAAAAAATATGCATTAAAATATTCTAAAGAACATTTTAATTTCAGTGATTTTGATGATCCATATATTATTGAAAAATCCATAATAAACTCAAAACCTTTACGACATAATTTAAATATTATAAAAAAACATATTATTAAAGGTTGGGATTTAGGTATTTTAACTGCTAGGGGAGAAGAAAAAACAATTAAAAAAATTATACAAATTTGGTTAAAAAAACAATTAAATATGAATTATATACTTAAAGAAGAAAATATTCACGCAGTAGGTGATATAATTAAAAATTATCCAGGAAAAAATGATTCAGATAAAAAATTAAAAGTTTTAATAAAATATAGGGAAGATAATACATATAATCGTATTAAATTGATTGATGATAATCAAGCTACTATAGATTTAATTAAAAAATATAACTTTGAATATATACATTGTTAAATTAATTAATAAATATTATATAATAATATTATATACTATTTATAATGAATATTTTTAGAACTTTAGATGAAGAAAACTTAATTAAAAAAGATTTAGAATTACAAAAAAAAGCTAGAAAATTAAATGAATTAAGTAAATTTATTGAAGAAAAAATCATTGAATTTAATTTAAATATTGGAAAAACTAATTTAAAAGAAGTATCGAAGCATGCTAAATTAATTGAAATAAAATATACTTATTTAACAACATTAATTAGAGATATTGAACAAGAAATGGAAAAATCAAAAGAAATACAAAAAAATTTAATTAATAAAGCAAACGAAAAAATTCAACAAGTTGAAGATTTACAAACCGAATTAAATAATACAATTATATATCGTAATAATAGTTTAAAAAAAAAAGAATTAATGTTAATTAAAAAAGAAAAAGAATTAGAAAAAAGAGAACAAGATTTATTAGAAAAACAAAAATTTCTTTTTAATTAAGATTTATATTATTTTCTCTATACCATTTTTTTGCCATAAAAATATGCATTGGTTGTTTTTCTTTTAATAAAATTTTTAATTCTTCTCTTTCTTTATTTTTATAAATCAATGCTGTATTTAATTTTCCTTTTTGTTTTATTAAATTTCTTTCTTCAATTTTAGATATTATTTTTATTAATTTTTTATATTCATTTCTTTCAGTATTATTTAAAAAACTTTTAACCATTTTATTTGGATTTTTCCATAAAAAAATTATTAATTGATATATTTCTTTTATTAATTTTTCTTTATTTGGTTTTAATTGTCTACAAATAATATATTTTTCATTATTCATTTCCCTTGATGTTTTTGGTTTAAATACATTAACATATTTATATAATTTATTAATTATTATCATAAAATCAATCATATTTTGACTACATAATTCATAAACCTTTAATATAAATATTCCATTAGATTTCAATAATTTTAATGAAATATATAATTCACATAAAAATAAATGTAAATGATATTGACTTTTATAATTTTCTTTATAATCTGTTAATGGTATTCCTCCATCAGCTGTTACTAAATCTAATTTATTTTTATGTGAATTTATAAAATATTCTATGATTTCAGGATTATATAAATTTCCATCGTGTTTTTTTTTTGGATTACCATATATTATTTTACACATATTATTTTTTAAACCCCATTTTATATTTTTATTATTTTCATATAATGATATTGCTGTTATATTATCATTATTATTTTTTCTATAATGTATTAATGCTTGTACAAATCCACCCGGTGCTTCAGCTAAACATGCTATATTCATTTGTGGTATATTAAAAAATTCAAAAGTACTATGATATTTTTGTAATATTTCCCATAATTTATAATATGCTCTACTTATAATATTATAAATTTTTAATTGATGTATATTATGAATACGATTATTACCAATTATTTCATAATCTGCTGAAATACTTCTAATTATTTTCCATTTATTAAATGATATATTATCAATACCTAATTTCATTTGAATTGTTTTAAAATATAATTTATCATTAATTATAATGTTTTGATTTAATTTTTCGATAATTTTTTTATCATCAGAGTTTATAAATTTTATATCCATACTTGTTTATAAAATTCTAATAAATTTTAATTTAAAAAATTAACATTTAATTCATCTTCTAATTCTGCTTCTAATTCTGCATCTTCTTCTATTTTTCTATAAGATCCTCTTTCTTCCGTTTTTGATACTAGATCTTCTTTTTCTTCATCTTCAATCTCTTCAATTTCTTCAATTTCTTTTAATAATTCTTTGTCTTCTAAAACAACTATTTCTTCTTTTTTTTCTTTTTTATCATCTAAAAAATTTGCAATATTAGAATAAAAATGATTTAATATAATTTTAATATTCTCATTTTCTTGTTTATATTCAATTATTCCATTATTTAATTCTATAATTTTATTTTCTTTATTTTTTATTATATTTTTTAATTCTTCATTTTTTTCAGTAATTTCATTATTTTTTAAATTAATTTCATAAAATTTTTTTTTATTTTCATAACTTAATCCATCATTTTTTAATTTATTTAATACTTTTTTAAGTTCAATATTCTCTCTTTGTAATAATTCAAAATTATTTTTTTCATTCTTAACATGTTTTACTAATATTATATTATCTTTTTGCATTTTATTAAATTTATCAAATAATTTTTTACTATTTCTATTTAACTCTACAAAATTTTTATATTTATATAATTCTTTTATTTTTTTATTTAAATTATCAATCATACCTGTTAATTTGATATCTTTATTCATTCTATTATAATTATAAATATAATTACTTTTTTAATTTAATTTAATACTAAAAAATTATATTATGTTTATATATATTTTTATATAATTTAATATGAATTTGATAAGATATTATTCAGATTTTCATTCTTATTTTTATTCTAATAAAAATAGAATTTATAAAATTTTAAGTGGATTAAAACAAGATAATGGTGATATAATGTTAGATGCTGAACAAAATCCTCGTCATACAAATTATAGCGTAGATAGTAATAATAATTTTACTGATTTTTATTTCTTTTATATTCAGAATTTTAATACTATTAAAAAAAGATCAAATTTTAGTTTTTATAATAATAATATTATCATTCCTCGTAATTTAGATATTTTAACAGGTATAAATTTTTCAAATTATGATGAAGGTACAGAATTTAAAATTTTTTTAGAAATAGGAAAAATTAAAAAAAAAATTTCTAGAATTTTGTTAACTAAACAAAATAAAAATGATATTTTTTTACCAATTAATAATATCGATTTTTTTCCTTATTTTTTAGTTAATGAAAATATTAAATTAACTATTTATTCTAATAAAAAAATGAATAAAAATATAAATTTAATTTATTTAAAAATTCATCGCGATATTATTCATAGATTTAAAAATTTCGGAAGTTTTTTAATTAATATACAGGCTAATTCTTTTATTAATATTCAAGATTTTAATGCTGAAATAAAATATGTTAAAAAAAAAAATATTATTTCAAATCAATTCGTTTTTTTTTATAATATTGAACGGTTTTATGCCAATAAAATATATAAATTTATAAAAAGAGTTATTTTATATAAATTTTTAAAAGAATTTTTATATGATGAATATGATGTTTATAAAGATGTTACTAATATAATTTTAAAATATTGTTAAAATATATATTATACATTATGAGTGGTATTGAAATGGCCGTTATTATAACTTTCGCAACTGCCGCTGGTTTAGCAGCAGCTTATAGAGCTATCGCAGTTGCTTCTGTTTTTACTTTAAATGATTTACGAGGTAAATTCAAAAGACGAAAATATAGAAAAAAAATGAAAAAAGGCATGAAAGAATGTAATTATAAATTGTTTAAAGAAGCAATTTATGATATAAAAAATTATGATATAAAATTTGAAAAAAGTTATTTTAATGAAATGAAAAAAAAATATAATTTTCACGATGAACATGTTGACTCAAGAAAAGATTTTTATGAACGATTTAATTTTAATAATAAATATAGAAATACATTAGAAGATATTTTAGATTATATTGATGAACAATATGATGGTTTAACCATTCATGATTAATTTTTCATTTCCATCTTCTATTTATTTTATTTTTAAACCAAAAATATACTGTTGAACATACTTTTTGATATATTTTTTGTTTTTTAATATAATTATCAAACAAATTAAATGTTATTAATCCATTATCATATCTAATTGATTTTATTTCCAACCAATCATAGTAATTTAATTGGATAAATTTTTTTAAATTATATTTTGTATGAGTTAACCAATAATCTTTATTAAAATTATCATAATTATCTCGTACTGTTATTTTCATTTTATAAAAATTTAATATTTCTAATTGATCTTTTTTCATATAATATTGTAAAAAATATATAAATTTTGATAATGTTATTTTTTCATATACTCTAAATATTCTTTCTTCTCCACGATACGGACATTTAAAAGAGATATTTTTTTCAATGAAACCTGATGATAAATTCATTTGTTTAAATAACATTGAAAATAATTTATTATAATTTTCTAAACATATTTCATACTCATCTAAATCTTTCTTATAATCAAATATTATATCTCCACAATCTTTTCCTATTTTATTATATATTATACTATGAATTTCATTCATCTTTATATAAACTTATATTAAATTTTAAATTTTTATTTATTTTTTTTATATTTATTTTAAATTTTTCTAATTTTTTTTCTTTTTTTATATAACTAAATAATGGTAGTTCTATATTAATTTTATTTATACTTTCTCGGGTTTCTGAAATATTTGATAAATAACTCGCTGGACCTGGTACATTATAATGTTGTAATCCTATATTTTTAAAATAACGCATTTTACGCTGATGCCAATGTCCATAGATTACTCCTAAACAATTTTCTTTATATATTTCATATATTTCTCCGAATTCTTTAAGATATCTTTTTGGTTTTTCATGTCTATCTATGATTTCATCAAATGAATTATTTACTTTAGGCATAAAATGAGTAACAAACATCCATTTTTTATTAGAATTTAGTTTTAAATTATTTTCTAAAAATTCTAAGGATCCAGTTGGATCTCCACTTAATAATCTTTCATTACTTGGCCAAACATTAATAAAAATTATATGTAAATCTCCCATATCTAATGCATAATTACCATATTTATCTTTACTTGTTATAAATTGTCTTTTTTTATTTCTTCTTAATTGCATATTAACTAATGGATTACCTTCAAATAATAAAAGATTTTTAGCAAATTCTAACCATCCTTCTGGATCCTTTAAAATATCGTAATCGTGATTTCCTAATACTTCGAATGATGGTATATTTAATAGTCCATTATCTTCTGGATTATTATTAAAAGCATATTCATAAGCTCCTACATCATTTTTCCCTGTTATACTTCCTATATTATTTCCTAATTGTGTACAATCTCCTACATTTATTACACCTTGGATATCTTCTTTAATTATATTTAAAAATAAATTTTTATTTATTTCATTTAAAGATGACATATTCATATTACTTGTATCATTATTTTTTATTTTTTCTACAAATTCATTTATCGCATTTATATATAATTCGGTAGCATAAATACGATTATGCCATTTTAAGTCATTTTTATTTGTACTTTGATGAACATGATGTAAATTTTGAATATCTCCTAAACCAAAGAAATTAATATACTTGTTATCTTTTAATGATATTGTTTTTGGGTTTGAATAAAAACATAAACCAAATGGACAATGTGATGGTAATAATATAAATAAACTTAATGATAATAATATAAAACATATAACAAATATTATTTTATTTTTTATTAAATTTATAAATAAATTTAGTGTAAATGTTCCTATAAATATGATTGGTAATTTTAAATAATTAATCGAACCATGAGCAAATAATATTTGTTGTATATATGTATCATCAAATGATTTTGTTGATGTTGGTAAATAAAATACAATAAATAATATTTCAATTATTAAAATAATATTTGATAATATAAACATTTTATTTACTTATAATTATATTTTTAAATTATTTATTTTTTTATTAAAATTGATAATAATTATTTAATAAAAATCAATTAATTATGAGTAATTCAACCGCATTCTGTTATATTATGTTTATGAGTAAAGAAAATGAAAAACAAACTGGTATTAAAACTAATTTCTTCAATTGGAGAAATTGTTTTTTATGGAAAAATAAAAAAATAAATTTGGATAATTGTTATTTTGGTTTAAATAGATATGGTCCATGGTGTTAAATAATACAAATTTTAAAATCTTTTTTAAATTAATTAAATTAAAAACTTTAATTTAATTAAATAATCTTTCGTTTAAATTATTATTTATATTTGTTTAGTATATAAAAAAAAAATGGGAGGTGGTCTTATGCAATTAGTCGCTTACGGAGCTCAAGATATCTATTTAACTGGAAACCCACAAATTACTTTTTTCAAAGTTGTCTATCGTAGACACACAAATTTTTCAATGGAAGCTATTGAACAAACTTTCAATGGTACCGCAGATTTTGGAAAAAAAGTTTCAGTAACTGTTTCAAGAAACGGTGATTTAATCACAAAATGTTACTTAAACGCTGAATTACCAGCACAAGCTGATGCAAATTCTAATTTAGAAAACGCATACATCGATGAAGTAGGTCACTACTTAATGAAATCATGTGAAGTAGAAATTGGAGGTCAAAGAATCGACAAACATTACGGAGCATGGTTAGCTATCTGGAGTTCATTATCAACCCCAGCTGGAAAACAAACTGATTATCAATCAAAAATGATTGAAGGTGGTGGATCAGATGTTGAAGCAAGATCTTGTATCATTCCTTTACAATTCTGGTTCTGTCGTCATACCGGCTTAGCATTACCATTAATTGCTTTACAATACCACGAAGTTAAATTCGCAATTGAATTCGAATCATTAGCTAACTTATGTAAATCAACAGCTATTGCTCAAGATGGTTCAATTACATCAGCATCAATGTATGTAGATTATATCTACTTAGATACTGAAGAAAGACGAAGATTCGCACAAATCAGCCACGAATATTTAATTGAACAATTACAATATACTGGTGATGAATCTTTATCAGGAACATCAAACCGAGTCAAATTAAACTTTAACCATCCAGTTAAAGAATTAATCTGGGTATGTCAATCAGCAGATTTAAATCAAAATAATTTCGCAGATGCTGCAGCAGGTGACAACCCATGTTCAGTAGCAAAATTACAATTAAATGGTCATGATCGTTTCAGTGAACGAGCAGGTTCATATTTCAATATTGTACAACCTTTCCAACATCACTCAAATATCCCAGCAACTGGTATTAACTGTTATTCTTTCGCATTAAAACCTGAAGAACAACAACCATCCGGTTCAGCAAATATGTCTCGTATTGATAATGCAACTTTACAATTAACCATTACCGATGCTATGTCAAATTTATCAAGCCCAGTCGTAAAAGTATTCGCAACTAATTATAATGTCCTTAGAATCATGTCAGGTATGGGTGGATTAGCTTATTCTAATTAAGTCCATAATTATTATCTTTTAATAATTTTACATTTCTAAAAAAAAATAAAAAAAATAAAAAAATTAATTTAATTAATTATTTTATTTGTATAGTAACTTTTTCTAATAAGTTAATGCTATTTTCTTTAAAGAAGTTTTTTTTTTATTCAATTTTAAATATTTTACAAATTTTCCTACTTTATAAATTTTTTTATTATCATTTAAATTTTCTAAATAAAATTTTAAATAATTAATATAACCAATACAACCTTTACGATCAAATGGTTCTCCATCTAATAATAAAGCTGCTAAGAATTGATCATGTAATTCTAAATTTTTATATAAATAAATAAACATAATTTCACTGATTTTATTAACATTATTATGTTCTTTTTCTAATTCATTTAAATCATTGGCAATTATTTGTAATTGATATTTTTGAATAAGATATCTTTGAGATGTTTTACTATAATCGATACTATCTAAAGAAAACATTTTTATAATAATAATATAATATCAATTTTAATAATAAGTTGTATATTTACCTTTTAATTCTCTTATCATATTATTCTTATTACAAAAAAGACAAATATGATGATAATCAAGTTTATGATATTCACAATATAAACTATCACATTTTGAACAAATTATTGAACAATCAAAACAAAAATATCTTCTATCATCCATTTCACATAATTGACATTCATAAAAATTATATTTATTATAAATATCAAATATTTTACAGTTATCACATTTCTTTTTGACAACTTTTAATGGAATAAAACTTATAATTAAATGTTTCAAATCTTCTGGAATATAAAAATATTTTTCATCGAAAATTTGTAAAATATTATATATATTAGAATGAGACATTCGTATATATAATTTATATATTAATTTTTTTAAAACATATAATAAGTTTTTTTATAAACAAAACGACAAAAATCTTCAAATTTTAATGAAGTTTCCATTTTATTTGTAAATATTGTATATAATTGTCTTAAATCATAATTATTTTCTTCAACGAAATTTTCATAATATGGTTTAGTCATTTTGTTATAATATTCGTAATGTGATCTAGAATTCATAAATATAATTAAAAAAATTAATTAAATCAATTTTAATAAATAAAATATATAAATGTTATATCTTTATAAAAAAATAATATTTTATTTAAATTTAAATGAATTAGAAAATAATGATATATTATTTGATGTAAGATATATTATTTTAAGTTATATTCATTCAGATTTTAAATATATTAAATTTAATAATACAAATTATGAAATATATTTTAAAAATGATAAAGTTAATAAAAATAATTTTTTAAAAAAATATTTTAATAAAGAAAAATTATATATAAAAATTGATAAAAATATAGATGAAAATTTTTTAAAATCTTATTTATATAGTGATTATTATGAAGATATGGATAATTATTTATCATATTGTGCTGAAATGAATTATAATAATTTTGTTATTTTTTCAAATATGTTAGAAAATATTGAAATAGAATTATTTCCAGAATTTAAAGAATTTTTTAATGGAATTATGACTGAATTTACTGATAATTATCTTATTATTGATTTATATAATGTAAAATTTCGTAATTTAATGTGTTATTATTTTTCATAATTATTTCTTTTTTCTCGGATTTGTTTTTTTAATTGCTGGAACTTCAGTTACTTTTCTATATTTATTATTATAAAGAAAATCATTAACTTCTTCAAAATTCAATTGATTTTTGTCACAATACATTTTTAATCTATTTTGTACATATGCTTTTGTCAACCCTTCTTTTGATTTTCTAACATAATTTTTTAATTTAGCACCACCTGGTAATTTTAATGTTTCTACTTTTTTAATAATCATTTTTTGGTGAACTTTATTATATAATTCTTTTTTTCTTGTTTCTAATCTTTTCAATGCTCCTTTAAAATCAATAATTTTTTTTTCTAAACTCAAATATTCTTTTAGGTTTTGTACGAATTCTGGATCTTGTTGTAATGTCATAATTAAAATATATAGAATTATAAATTTTAATTGTTAAATTATTTTAATTAGTTAATTATGATTAAAACCAACCCAAAGGTTTATTTTCATTAGATTCTGATTTTTTTAATAATTCTTCAGTAGATTTTGTTCTTCTATCAGTTTTTAATTCTTTTTCGTGGTTCCTTTTTTGAGCTTTTTTTTCTGCTCTTGTTTTTTCATTTAAACCTACATAATATAAGAAATCCCAATATTTTTCTGCGTGTTTAAGAATTTTATAAATTGCAAAAACAATTAATGTTCCATATAATGATAATTTTTCATCAAAACCACCAGCTCCTTGCCAAATTAATACATAAACTAAAAACCATTGTAAAATTGGATATTTATCTACTAATAAAACAAAAGATTTAGGTGGTGCAGGCATACCCCCATAAGCACCAATACCTGTTCCTAATAAACCAATAACGATTGCGAAACCTTGTTTTGTAAAAAAATTTGGTAATCCCTTAAATAAATTATTCATAATATTTTATAAAATTAACAAATATTTTTTTATTTTAAAAATCTTCATCTACGCAAAAATTTCTAACTTCTTCTTTTTTTTTTAAAGAATTCATAACACCAGATTTTTGATATTCAGATACCCTTCTTTCAAAAAAATTTGTTTTACCTGTTAAACAAATTGATTCCATCCATTCAAAAGGATTTTCAACATTATAAATTTTAGAATGTCCCAAAGCATATATTAATCTATCGGCTATAAATTCAATATAAGTTGACATCATATCTGAATTCATACCAATTAATTTACACGGAATAGCATCACAAATAAATTTTTTTTCAATTTCCACGGCTTCTCTTACAATTGTATGAATTTCTTCATCTGTTAATTTATTAACTGCTTGTCTGTATAATAAACATGCAAAATCCGTATGTAATCCTTCGTCGCGACTAATTAATTCATTAGAAAAAGTTAATCCAGGCATCAACCCTCTTTTCTTTAACCAATAAATAGCACAAAAAGAACCACTAAAATGAATACCTTCGATACATGAAAAAGCAACAAGTCTTTTCAAAAAACAATTATCTTCTTTTTTCATCCACTTTAAAGCCCATTTTGCTTTTTCTTGAATACAAGGGATATGATGAATAGCATTAAACAATTTATCTTTTTCTTTTTCATCTTTAATATAAGTATCAATTAAAAGACTATATGTTTCAGAATGAATATTTTCAATCATAGTTTGCATACCATAAAAACATCTTGCTTCTGGTAATTGAACTTCACATAAAAAATTATCTCCTAAATTTTCAATTACAATTCCATCACTAGCTGCAAAAAATGCCAAAACCCATTTAATAAAATGTTGTTCATCTTCATTTAAAGAATTCCAATCATTCATATCTTGTGAAAAATCAATTTCAGTTGCAACCCAAAAACAAGATAAATGTTTTTTATACATTTCCCATATTTCCATATTTTGTAAAGGAAATAATACAAATCGATTTTGATTAGCCATTAAAATTGGTTCTGGTTTTTTTTCTACTAAAGAACTCATGATTTTTTTATAATATTTATTATTATTTTAAATTTTAATTATTTTTAAAAAATATTTAAAATCTATATTAATCAAATTAAATTATTTATTAGATTCTAATATATAATCCATAGATTCCATTTGATCAAATGCTGCAATATTTGATGTAGGATCTAATTTTCCACCATTCATACTACTTTCATTTTCAGAAATCCACATATCCGGTTTAAAAGATTTATAATCTAAACTAGAATATCTATTTTTATTATTTTCTTCAATTTTTTTATTTAAATCATTATCTAAAGAATTCATTCCTTGTTTTTTAAAAGGATGTTCAATTAAAGATTCAATTGAATTTTCATATTCTTTTTGTTGAATATTAGGAATATTATTATTATTTTGATTTTCTTTATCATTAACTTCATTTGATTTATCAAATAAATTATTATTAAATATATTACGAGCACCATTAACATATTTAAGTAAATCTTTTTTTAATAAAGAAAAATCATTTTCAATATCAACGCCTTCATCATCTTCAATTTTTTCTATTTGAAAATCATTATATAATTGTTTATTTCCATCAATTATTTTTTCTACTTTCTTTTCTTCTGATTTACTAAATTTCATTTTAAATAATTGTATTATTTCATTATTTGTTTCTTCCATTTTATTATATCTTTTAACTAATATATGTAAAAATAGTATTATAATTAATGTAGCGCTTAATCCAATAATATTCATAATAATTATATATTATATAAATATAAATTATTTTTTAATTAATTTTATAATAATTTCTAATAAAAGTTAAAATTTCATACATTATACTACAATCTATTTCATTATATTTTATTAAATTCCAATATTCATCTATATTATTTTTATTATAATAATTTAATGCTGATATTATAGATTTATCTCCACTATCACATTCTGATTTATAATTTAATTCAATCATATTATGATTATACATAGATTTAACATAATTTTTTAAACCAAAACCATAAATATTATTTTTAATTAAAATACAATTTGATTTAAATATTTCTAATAAATCAGTGAATTCTATTTCATATTGAAAATTATTTTTTTTATTAAAATTATTTAAAAAACTATATTCGGCTTTTGACCAACAATAAACGGTTGCATTATCATTATATTTTTCTTCTAATTCATTAATTCTATCAATAAAATCATCAAATATTTTTTTTTCTGATTCATTATCTTCTTTATTAGCAAAAAAATATTCATATGAAATTTCTTCATCTTTATATTTAATACTCATACCAATTAAATAAACAAGATTCTCCTTGCCTAAAAAACAATTAACTGTTTCAAAATCACAATAAATTTCTAAATTATTCTTTTTTAATTTTTTTTTCGTTTGTTGTGATAATATTAATGGATAAATTAATTTTTCACTATTATTTAAATTTAATATATTTTTTATTATATTACATTTATTTTCTCCTAAATTATATTTATCATTTTTTATATTTTTTAAAAAGTTTGGATCTTTCCAATTATATATATTATCTTTATTAAATAATTTTTTACTTTTTTTCCCAATTCCATATATTAATACTAAATCATTATTTTTTTCTAATATAGATTTTTTAAAATCTAACCATTCTGATTGTTCATTTGTATTATAATGTGGTGAATAATTTTTATTATTTAAAATAATGTATTTATCATCATTAGATATAATATCTTGTAACCAATTTTTATATCTATAAATTAATTTTCTTGTTTCTCTATGTGAAAAATTAATTATTCCTAATTTACTCAAATCATTTTTTTTTGTACTTTCTATTCTACATTGATTTTCCATATAATGCCATTTATTACCTATTATATATGATATGTAATTTATATTTTTTTGATTTTTATTTAATACATAATGATCAAAATTATTTTTTTTGATAAAACTTCTATTTATTGAATTATTTGATAAATTTTCCCCTAAATTTATATATTTGATATTTTTGATAACTCTATTTATTAAAATATAACAATTTATATTAGTTATTTCAACATTTGGAAATATTTTTCGTATAGAATAACTTTTAATGATTAATGTAGGATTTGAATATAATTCCATTTTATTCTCAAATAAATATGGATTAATTATTACATCTATATTTTGTTTCATTTTTTTTTTTGTAAATTCTAATAAATATTGATTATATTCAAAATGATATGGTATTACTACATAAGATAATTTTTTAATTTTACATATATTTTTAATTTTTTCTATAAATTGTTTTTTAAGTTCTATACTTTTATGTAAAATTTCTTTACTAAATTTATTATCTATACAATAATCATTATAATATTTCTTTCCATAAAATTTTAACCATACTTCACATTTATCATCTTCCATAAAATAATTTATATATCGTTTTGTCAAAAATAATTTATTTTCTATTATTTGTCTTTCACCATTATTATTTTTTTGATATTTCAATGGTCTAGGTGATAAACTATTAATTTCACTAAATTTTCTTTTACGATTTGATTTTTTTTGATTTAATTTAATTTCTAAATTATAACTAAATTGTTTTATATCTTCAATAAAATATTCATAAAAAAATCTATCTCGTATTATAATATTTAATGATGATTCATTTAATCTCCAATAAATATTTTTTTTTTTATAATACCCTAATTTTTTATTATCTTTTGATTTTTTATATTCTAATTTTGTTATTTCTTCTATATCACATTCAAAAAATATACATTTTTCTATATTAAAAACTTCCATTTGAGTTTGCATTTGACAATAATAATTAAAAGATGGTATCCCACTAATTTTTCTTGTCAATGGACATTTGATTTCTACTAAAGAAATATTATTTTCATAGATTGTTATACCATCTGGTGTTGCTCCTAAAAAATCATATTTCTCACTCAATTTAAATCCTATATCTTCTATAGAAACATTTAATATATTTTCTAAAATATCTATAGCTATTTCTTCAAATTTATTTCCATGTTTTGTATAAATATTTTCGATTTTATCCAAACCATATACTTTATCATTTAATAATTCTAATTTTGTTTTAAAATTATTAACACCAATAATAGTACTTATATTAGTAGCTGAAATTTTTTTTTCTCGAATTTCATACCACTGTTTGGATAAACATTCTATAGTATTTTTTTTTAACATAATAATTTGTTTATTCATTAAGGTTAGGATATATAACTATTCAATTTTATATATTTTAAAATTGAATACTTAATACAATTAAAATATGAAGAGAAAATATATAGCAACTATGGAAGAAGACATCTATAATAAAATTAATAATAATTCTGATAATATAAAACAACATGAAAAGAAATTAAATTATTTACTAAAATTAATAAATAAATTAAATAATAATTTAAATAATTTTCAAAAAACTGTTGATAATAAAATCGATAATATTATTTCTAAACAAAATATTTTAAATAAAAAATGTGAATTTATTGAAAATACTTTACAGATGGATTTGAATTTCATTAATTCTAGATCAAAATCTCCCCCTTCTTATATTTGTTAACATTAAAATCGTATTTCTTGTTCTGTACCTCCTTGCTGAGCATTTACTTCTCTCATTATATTATTTTCTACTTGATTATTAATTGATTCCTTTTCTATTTCAGCTATAATATCATCAACATTTTCTGATGGACCTGTTAAACCACTTACTTGTCCTCTTCCTAAATTATCTATTTGATTTTGTACTTGATTCATTTCTGGTATATTTTTTTGAATTAAATCATTAATTTCATTTTTTAATCCTGGATTTTGTTTTAATAATGTTTCTGCATTTGGTATCATTGTTTTTAATAATGTATGGGATAAATGAAATTTAACAGCACTTCCTCCTATCATTGTTATTAATTTTAATTCGGGTCCCATAGATACCTTATCATAATATTTATAATAAATTTCCTCCATTACTTCATCATATTCTCCATTTTGAACATCATCATTTATATCTTCTGACCATCCATCTAACACTACATCAAATGGATCGAATTTATTATTCACATATTCTAATAATGAACATATTGATATCAATGCATTTTTTGATACTTTAGTTCCTTGATCTAAATTAGCTTCTCTTTTTAAACTTTCTACTTCTGCTGTTAATTCACCTAATGATGAATTCATATCATAAAAACGAGATGGTTGATAACCTTTCTTTTGTAATCTTTTTAATTTAAATAATAATAATCTTTTTTTTTTTAATGTTTCTTCGGGAGATAAATCTGATCCTGCATATGATGACACTGATTGATTATCTTTTAATTCATTATCAAAATTATTTTGCTGTGGTGCTTGTTGTTGATTCGGATTTTGTTGCATTCCTCCAAAATCTGAACTTGATTCAGATAAATTGGTTAAATCATTATCAACTGGTTGATTTTGATTCATACCTTGATTCATACCTAAATTTTGATTTGTTAAATTATATTCCATATTATATTTATTTTTATAATTTTATATTTAATTAAGTTTATGAAAAAAAATTATCTAATGATATATTGTTTTTTTTTGTAAATCGTTGTGATATATTCTTATTTAATGTTATATCTTTTTTTTCTTTTATTAATTCTATTTCTTCTAATTCTGGTATTAATGGTAATATTGGTGGATAAGTTAATTTATAAATTTTATTATTCTTTCGAAAATCTTCTATTGTTAATATCCCTCCATATTTTTTTAAACATTCTTTTCTTGGAGCTTTTTTTACTTCAAAGCATGATGGATCCATTCGATTATATAATAAATTTAATAAAGCACTTCTTTCTTGTTTTATTAAATAATCAATATTTTCATTTTGATTATAAGATAATGCACAATTAAAACTACAAAAATATCCTTTGACATGAAATTTATTTTCTTCGTATTTTATTGGTATTCCACATGCTAAATTTTCAAAATTATAAGTACACCACCAACAACTAATTTGATGATCTGTAATATTTTTAAAATTTATAAAATTTATTAATTTATAAATCTTTTTTTTTATTTTTTTCTTTTTATTATATAAATTTATTTCTTTTACTTCTATTATTTTTTTTTTTATTAATACTTCTTCTTCTTGTATCATTGATTCAAAATTATCATCATATGGTTCTGGTTCTTTATTTATTTCTTTTAATTTATTATCATAATTAAAAAAATGTTTCTCATAAACATTATTTTTTTCTTCATTTATTAATGTTATATTTATTGGTAAATGTACTAATAAATTTTTTTTTATTATATTTTTTTTTTCAAATTGTTTTATATTTAATAAATTATCTTTTTTATTTTTATTCTTTATATTTGTACTTTTTTTAGGTCGCCCCCTTTTCTTTTTTATTTTTTTTTCCATTTTTATATTAATTTATTTTTTTTAATTTAATTACTTTTGATTTTTATTATAATTTTATTAAAAACAATATTATATAATTATTATATAGTATAATGTCAGATTTTGATATTAATATTCTTATTGATGATCAATATAAACAACAACAAAAAAAGTTAGATATTTATAATAAAATTTTAAACAAAATTTATAATAAAATTCAATTAGTTAATAAAAGAAAAAAAACGGACTTAATTTATGAAATTCCTAATTATATTTTCGGTTTCCCTTTATATAATAATAGAACCTGTTTAGTTTTCATTATTAGTTCCATGAGAAAAAAAGGTTTCGAAGTTAAATTTAATTTCCCTAATATTTTATATATTTCTTGGGATAAATTAATTAAGACCAGTCTTAAAAAAGTTACTGCTGATTTAATGAAAACTAATCAACAGACTGTAAAAGTACATAATAAAAATAAAAATATTAATAAACATTTTAATAAATTAAATAAAAATTTAATGAGTGATTTAGATAATCTCATTAATAATGAAGGGGACTTAAATGATAATTTAAATGAGGAAATTAAAAAATTAAATGAATTATCTAATTTTTCGGAATATTATAAAAAATAATATCGTTGATTATTTTATATATTTATTATGATAATATATGACTTTATATCTTTAAGTCCGATTTTATTTTTTATTTATTCTATTTGGAATAAACAACATAAATTAACTTATGGTATGATTATTTTAACTATTATTCAAATTTTTATTAAAAAATTTACAAAAGGTTTTTATGAAAAAATCTTTTTAAGACCAAAAGAAGCTTGTAATTGTAGTAGTTTTAATAATGGTGGATTTGTTGGGTTAGAACCAGGTTTCCCTTCTGGCCATGTTACTTTAACGACTTTCTTTGTTAATTATATGTATTTTAAAAAATATCCAAATGATAATTTCGCTTTGGCTTTTTTAAATTTTATTCCTCTTATTATTGGTATTTCTAGATATGAAAAAAAAT
>Ga0315334_10000656_pt1 | contig 21083 bp, 15 predicted proteins | sample M150034915metaG_FD_205555 | JGI IMG/M metagenome (GOLD analysis project Ga0315334, IMG submission 205555) | Ammonia-oxidizing marine archaeal communities from Monterey Bay, California, United States - M1 500m 34915 | ecosystem: Environmental > Aquatic > Marine > Intertidal zone | place: USA... | reverse complement strand
CAAGTACTTTAACTCCTAAATTATTGGGTTTTGTTACGGTTTTGGAATCAAAATTGAGAAGGAGCTTATTTTCCCTTGCTTTTTCTAATGAAAGAAGTGTTTTGTTTTTGATATGCTTTTCATGATTCTCTCGTATTCTGATGTATTCACTATTCAGATCATTAATAAAACCGTCTTTTTTATTCCCTAAAAGACTTTCGACTACTGTTACTGAGCGTGAGGCATCCAGCACATGAACCGTTTCCCCTTTTGTGTAATGCTGATCGATTTTAACCGCAGTATGTACTCTTGAGGTGGTCGCGCCGCCAATTAAAAGAGGCAGGTTGAGCTTTGTTCTTTCAAGCTCTTTAGCCACATGCACCATTTCATCGAGTGAGGGCGTGATCAAGCCACTCAAGCCAATAATATCGACATTTTCTTGAATGGCAGTGTCAATAATTTTTTGGGCTGGGACCATTACACCTAAATCAATAATTTCATAATTATTGCAGCCTAGAACCACTCCCACTATGTTTTTTCCGATATCGTGAACGTCCCCTTTAACTGTTGCCATTAAGATTTTCCCGGAAGACTTATACACACCTCCTTTTTCATCCTCTATGAAAGGAAGCAGGTAGGCAACAGCTTTTTTCATAACACGCGCTGATTTCACCACCTGAGGAAGAAACATTTGACCACTTCCAAACAGATCTCCTACCATGTTCATGCCATCCATCAAAGGGCCTTCAATAACTTCAATGGGTTTCTCGTAAAGTTTCCGGCATTCTTCTACATCTTCATCGATAAATTCAACAATTCCTTTTACCAGAGAGTGTGAAAGACGTTTTTGAACAGAAGTTTCTCTCCAGGATAAATCTATTTCTTTTTTCTTACCCTCTCCTTTGACAGTTTGGGCGTAGCTCAATAAGCGCTCTGTGGCATCATCTCTTCTATTAAGCAAAACATCCTCTACATAATTTAAAAGCTCCTTGTCGATATCAGAATATATTTCAAGCATGCCTGGATTCACAATGCCCATATCCATTCCATGAGCTATGGCGTGGAACAAAAATGCTGAATGCATGGCCTCTCTCATTTTATTGTTACCACGAAAAGAAAATGACACATTCGAGACTCCTCCACTCACGTGTGCACCAGGTAAATTTTCTTTAATCCATTTGGTCGCATTAAAGAAGTCTACTGCATTGTTATTGTGCTCATCCATGCCTGTGGCAACCGGGAAAATATTTGGATCAAAGATGATATCATGTCTTTTAAACTCAATTTCATCAACTAATATGTCATAAGACCGCTGACATATTTCAATTCTTCTTTCAAAATTATCGGCCTGTCCGTCTTCGTCAAAAGCCATAACGATTACGGCTGCCCCAAATCGTTTAATAATTTTTGCCTGTCTTTTGAATTCCTCTTCACCCTCTTTCAAAGAAATGGAATTTACTACACCCTTTCCCTGAATACATTTAAGACCAGCTTCAATAATTTCCCATTTTGAACTATCTATCATAACAGGGACTCTGGCAATATCCGGCTCGGATGCTATTAAATTCAGAAATTTAATCATGGCCTCTTTGCCATCAATCATTCCCTCATCCATATTGATATCGATAATCTGAGCTCCGCCATTCACCTGATCTAATGCAACGGATAAGGCGGCTTCAAAATCTCCAGATTGAATCATTTTCAAAAAGACTCTTGATCCTGTCACATTGGTTCTTTCACCTACATTAATAAAATTGCTATTTGAAGTAACAATCAGTGGTTCTAATCCAGATAATTTAAGATTCTCTTTTTCCATTATCTAATACTTCTCGGTTGGTATTTTTTTGCCATTTCCGTTATTGCAACTATATGATCAGGGGTGGTTCCGCAGCATCCACCAATAATATTAATTAATCCATCTTTTAAGAAGACTTCAATTTGCTCTGCCATCATTTCTGGAGTTTCGTCATATTCGCCAAATTCATTGGGAAGTCCGGCATTTGGATGAGCACTTATAGGGAATGGGGATGTTTTATTCAAAATTTGGAGATATGGTCTCATTAAACTAGCTCCTAAAGCACAATTTAAACCAATGCTAAGTAATTTGACATGTGATAAAGAGATTAAAAAGGCCTCTGTTGTTTGACCTGTTAATGTTCTTCCACTTTGATCAGTAATCGTTCCTGATACCATTATGGGTAAAGCTTTATTCCTTTCATCAAAAACTTCTTGGATCGCAAACAAAGCTGCCTTTGCGTTTAATGTATCAAAAACCGTTTCAACTAATAATAGATCTACACCCCCTTCGATCAAAGCCAATACCTGCTCTTTGTAGGCTGTAACGAGTTCATCAAAGCTAATTGCCCTAAATCCAGGGTCATTTACATCAGGAGAAATAGAAGTAGTACGATTTGTTGGGCCAATGGAACCTGCTACAAAACGGGGTTTGTCCGTAAATTCATCTGCTACCTCTTTGGCTATTTTAGCACTTTCGTAATTGATTTGGTACACGGCGTGCTCTAAATTATAGTCAGCTTGTGCAACGCTGGTTCCTGAAAATGTATTGGTTTCAACAATATCGGCCCCTGCTTTAAAATATTCTCTATGAATTTCTTTAATTATTTCGGGACGTGTAATGGACAAAAGGTCGTTATTCCCTTTTAAAGGTTTGTCATGATTTTCAAATGCTCCTTCTCTAAAATCAATTTCCTCAAGTAGATGTCTTTGAATCATGGTGCCCATAGCACCATCAAGAATTAATATCCGCTGTCCAATAAGTGATTCAATAGTCTCTTTCATGTTGTACTTTAATTTGAAGAAAGCGGGATATGGTACTTATATTATCGGAAATACCGAATGGATTTGGCACCTTGCCTAATAAAGACAGGTTGCCAAGGCTTCAAAGGGCCAGTCCCTCCACCTTTCTTCATAAGATGATTTAAAGAACGCTCGTCAAAATTAATGTATTTTAGTTCTTAGTATTGAATTTTTGACATTGAAATGAGAAAAAAAAATAGATTCATCGTTGCTTTTAATGGATTGAGGTTTGTTTTTAAAAATGAGGTTAATTTCAAAATTCATGTAGGAGTATTTATTTTGGTTGTACTACTTGGTTTTTATTTTCGAATAGAGAAATGGGAGTGGGCTACAGTTCTTCTATGTTCACTTCTGGTTTTTATCTGTGAAATAATAAATACGGCAATGGAACGCTTATGTGATTACATACAGCCAGAAAATGAGGAGCGCATTGGATTAATTAAGGATATTGCTGCAAGCGCTGTGTTTGTTTCAGCAGTTATTGTTTCTGTGATTGGGATCATTTTGTTTTTACCACGTATAATTAATGAAATTCAGGGTTTAATTTAAAACGGAGTCCGGGAATTTCAAAAAGGATTTTTTTAAGCTCTAAACTGAGCATTATTGTTTGGAGATAAGGAGTTGAAAATTCAGTTTTTTGAATAAGACTGTCAAAATGAATCTCATTATCAGACTGCAATAATTTTACAATCAATGTTTCGTGTTTATTGAGTTCGACCTGTGTTTTATAATTATGGGCATTTTGGGACCAATTCATAAGCTTGAACAAGTCTTCTGCATCAGAAATTAAATGTGCTCTTTGATTTTTTATCAGCTCATTGCATCCTTGTGAATATGTAGAAGACACTTGTCCGGGAAATGCCATAACTTCTCGATTATAGCTATTCGCAAGATTTGCAGTTATCATAGAACCTCCTTTTATCGGTGACTCTATAACTATTGTAACGTGAGCAATGCCTGCGATAATACGATTTCGTTTTGGGAAATTATATTTTGACAATTCAGTATGAATTCCAAATTCACTTAGTAAACCACCATTTTTACACATTTTTTTAGCTAACCAACTGTTTGACTTGGGATAAATCATATGGTGTCCGTGCCCTAGGGCCCCTACAGTAGCCACATTATGCTTAATGCAGTATTCGTGAACATACGTGTCTATACCATAGGCCAGTCCACTTACAACTAATATTTCCTGATCTTTAATCTGTTCGATAAGCTGTTCAACAATTCTCTTTCCATAAAAGGAGGGTTTTCTTGTGCCAACAATAGATACTATTTTGGTTTGGTTTAACGGAATACCACCTTTGTAATATAACACAACAGGGGCATCAACACATTCTTTTAGCTGTTCAGGATATTCACTATCCGTATAAAATAAGGTCTTAATACCGTATTTGGCATTAAAGCTCATTTGTTTTTCTGCCAGCTGCAGAGCCCTCTTTCTTTCCATTTTCATTAACAGATTTTTATTGGCATTGCACTTAATAGATAGTTGCTCTAAATCCATTTCAAATAAGCAATGGAGTCCTTTAAGATTTTTACATAAATTACTGAGACGATGCTTGCCTACACCTCTTAGATTTGCAGCTGCTATTTTGTGTAATTCCATTGCTGTTGCTAAAAATTTATTAGTTTCGTTATATAAGTTAACAAAATTTTAGATGCGTTTTCACATACTATTCCTTTTAATTTGTTCATTTAACTTCATTTTTTTTTCTAGTTATTCACAGGTGTCAGGAGTTGTAAAAGACGGCCATGATAATGAGGAATTGTATGGTGTTCGTGTGGAAATTATGGGTGGGCAAAAAACATCAACAGATGTTTCCGGGAATTTTACTTTAAATCCGAATTCCTATCCTGTCTGGATTAAAGCGTCTATAATCGGTTACATGTCTGATTCAGTTCTTGTTGATTCACCTAAGGCAGTTAATTTTAACTTATTTGAGCAGGTATTAGAAATTCAAACAGTAGTAGTTTCTGCTGGAAGAAGAAATCAAAATATTGAAGACATTTCTGTCTCAATGGAAATATTGAAGCCGGAATTAATTAACAATAAGGGATACTCTAATCTCGAACAGGCTGTGGATCAGAGCCCCGGAGTATATGCTATGGATGGTCAGGTTAGTATCCGCGGTGGAGGAGGCTATGCCTACGGAGCGGGGAGCAGGGTGTTACTTCTTTGGAATGGAATACCTATGCTTTCACCCGATATTGGAGATGCAAAATGGAATGCTATTCCAATGGAACAGGCTTCTCAAATTGAAATCATGAAAGGGGCCTCTTCCGTACTGTATGGGAGCGGCGCTTTAAATGGTGTCATTGCTTTAACTGAAAAAGAGCCGGGGCCTATAGGTAAATTCAAAGCTAAAATTCAATCCGGTATTTACAATAACCCTAAGAGATTAAGTATGAAGTGGTGGGATAAAAACCCGACGTTTCATTTAGCTGATCTTTATTATGGAAAATCCTACAAAAACTTTGGCTATACTATAGGTGCTAATGCCTTTATAGATTCTGGATTTCGGAAGAGAGAAAGTGAAGACAGATATAGGTTAAATGGCACCTTTTATTACAAACCAGAAAAACACAAAAAACTTAAAACAGGATTAAGCTATAATTTGCAATATCAGGATGTTGGAATTTTTGTCCTTTGGAAAAATGATTCCATGGGTTACGAGTCATTTGATAATTCGGTAGACAGACAAAAGTCATTACGAATAAGCGTAGATCCATATGTCAAATTTTATGACAAACATAAAAACAAGCACTATTTTAAATCTAGATATTATTTGGTCACAACCGGAAATGACAAGAATGTGTATGCCAATTCATTTGCGGAAATGTACTTTTTAGACTACCAGTTTCAGCGAAGTATGGGTGTGGGGAATACCCTGACCGCAGGATTTTCTAATACAATTAACAGGGTGGAAAGCTGGGTGTTTGGTAATCATTTATCCGAAAATGCCGCGGCATATGCTCAGGTCGAAAGTAAATTTAAAAAAATGGATTTTTCAGTAGGGATGCGCTTGGAATTTTATAAAATAGACACCTTTGATTTTGATTCAAATATATATTTTAAGTATTTGGATAAGGAGGAAGTCCTGGATTCTTTAGCCATCCCAGTATATCCTATTTTTCGCGCAGGTTGGCACTATGAGATCAGCCCTTCTTCTCACCTTAGAGCCTCCATTGGTCAGGGTATTCGATTCCCATCCATTGCTGAAAGATTCGTTTCTACTTCAGTAGGTGGTGTTGTGATTTTTAAAAACCCCGATTTAAAATCAGAAAAAGGGTGGGCTGGAGAAATTGGCTATAAACAGATCTTAAAAATTGGCGATTGGAAAGGGTATTTGGATGTGGCAGGTTTTGTTAATCAATACAGTAATATGGTTGAGTTTACATTTGGAGTATATAATCCGGATTCAATCATTCTTCAAACTCAAAACCCTGATGAAATTGATTACATCTTAAATTGGGTTGGGTTTCAGGCACAAAATGCAGAAAAAGCACGAATTACTGGTTTGGAGTTTTCTTTTAATAGTATGGGTAAAATAGGAGACGTGGAGCTCACCTCCTTAATTGGCTACACTTACATGAATCCAATTAGTCTGAACGAAGATTCTACATACCGAATGACTTTTTCAGATACAAGTGTGAATCTTCTGAAATATAGATTTAAGCACTTGGCAAAAGTAGATGTTCAGGCCACTTACAAGAAGTTTTTTATTGGCTTTAGCTGTAGGTATAACAGCTACATGAGCAATATTGATCGCATTTTCGAACAGGAAGTTTTTGGAATGGAGCTTTTGCCTGGATTGTTGTATTATCGGTCCGTCAATAATAAAGGGTCCTTTGTAATGGATGCCAGGATGGGATGCCAAATAAATGATTCTATTAAAATTAATTTTATTTCCAATAACTTCTTAAATGCAGAGTATGTCTCGCGGCCTGGTGATATTCAACCTCCACGTAGTTTTATTCTGCAATTGCAATTCGAGTTATAAAAATCATTGTTTTTAAGAACAAAAGTTTATTTTTATCCAACACTAAACCAACAATATGATAAGAAAGCTATTCTGTTTTTTACTTTTTACTACACCTTTTATTGGCTTTTCTCAAATTCAGGGGAAAGTGGTGGATGCGTCCACTGGAGAGCCCATCATTGGGGCCAAGCTATATGCTTCTGATGGTAAGCGAGCAATATCTAATTATGACGGTGATTATCAATTGAATTGCGAGAATTTTCCAGTAGAAATTGTCACCAAGATGCTTCAGTATGTGTATGACACCACGAAAATTGAAGCAGCAGGACGATACAATATTAAATTGAGTGAGCCAGTAACAGATCTTCAAACAGTAGTTGTATCTGTTGGACGAAGAAGACAAGCCATCGAAGAAGTTCCAGTGTCAATGGTGGTTATTAGACCAGAATTAATAGACAACAAGGGGATAAATAATCTTGAACAAGCCGTGGAACAAACACCTGGTGTTACGACAATGGATGGTCAAGTAAGTATTCGTGGCGGTTCAGGTTTTTCTTATGGGGCAGGAAGTAGAGTTCTTTTGTTATGGAACGGAATGCCTCTTTTATCTGGTTATGCTGGGGATACTCAGTGGAATGCTATTCCCATGGAGCAGGCATCGCAAATAGAGGTAATGAAGGGGGCGTCGTCTGTTCTGCATGGAAGCGGAGCTCTAAATGGGATTATTGCCTTAACTGAAAAAGAACCAGGAACAACTCCAGAAACTAAATTGAAAATACAATACGGAATTTATGATAATCCTAGAAGGGCTTCTTTAAAATGGTGGGACACCAATCCAATGACTCAGCAGGTGGAATTTTATCGTGGACATATGTTTAAAAATATAGGATATACGTTTTCCTCTACTTTTTTTCATGACGGAGGATACAAGGATGGGGAAACTGAATATCGCGGACGTGTGAGTGGCTCGATATATTTCCGTCCACAGAAATGGAAAAAAGTTAAAGCGGGAATTGGGTACAATTATCAAGTTCAAAAAACTGGAAATTTTATCATATGGGAAAGCGACTCACTGGCATACACGCCAAGTGGTGGAACGGATACCAGTGATGCTGCATCTACCTTGACGTATAATTTAGGTCATCGATTATTTTTGGATCCATACATTAAAATGATCGATAAATTTAACAACCGTCATTCCTTTAAAAATCGAATTTATTATGTAAAAAATGCAATATCAGGAAGTGAAGACCAAAGTAGTGAGGCTACCATTTACTATTCGGATTATCAGTTTCAAAAAGAATATGCCAATGGCTTTACTTTGACCTCAGGAATGTCAAATATCGTGAATGTAGTTCGTTCAGAGTTGGTTGGTGACCATAATTCTTTGAACACTGCAATTTTTACTCAGATTGAGCATCATATTGGAAAATTTGATTTTACCGGGGGAATGCGCTTAGAGTACTTTGAAATGGACGGAGAACGTGGAGATAGTGACTTTTTATTGTCCAAAAAAGACTCAACCATTCTGCCCTTTTATCCGGTTCTGCGCTCGGGTTTTCATTATGAGCTTGGAAAGTATACACATTTAAGAGCATCCATTGGCCAGGGAATAAGATACCCGGCTGTAGGTGAGCGATATATTAAAACAAGTGTGGGTGCATTAAACATATTTCCCAATCCGGATTTGAAACCTGAAATAGGATGGGCTGGAGAAATTGGTTTCAAGCAAGGTGTGCGCATTGGTGACTGGAAAGGAATGCTCGATATTTCTGCGTTTGTTAATGAATACAATAACATGATTGAATTTACTTTTGGAGTATACAATCCGATAAATGGCAACGTTATTAATACCTCAACTCCTGAAGGGCTTGCAGAATACCAAGCTCTTGAAGCTTCAGGATATTCAATATTTGATTTGATAGGATTTCGTGCTCAAAACGCAGAAGCTGCTCGAATTAGCGGAATCGACTTTGCATTTAATAGTATAGGAAAAATAGGAGATTTTGAAATTGTATCTTTAATAGGATATACATATATGAATCCGGTTAGCTTAAATAATGATGCTGATTACCTCAACACTTTTTCTGATACATCGGCACATATTCTTAAGTATAGGTATAAGCATTTAGTAAAAGGAGATGTGGAAGTCACTTATAAAAAATATAGTGCTGGAATTTCTGTAAGATATGGGGGATTCATGAAAAATATAGATAAAGTATTTGAAGAGGCTATAGGTGGCACAACTTATATTTTACCTGGACTTAAAGAGTATCGTCAAATCTACAATGAAGGGAGTCTTGTTTTCGATGTTCGTATTGGTTACAAAGTAAATGATAAATACCGTCTCGGTTTTATGGTCAACAATCTATTGAATTCCGAATATTCAAGTCGCCCTGCAGATATACAGCCTCCACGTAATTTCTCTCTTCAAGTTCAAATGAAATTTTAATGAAAGTTATAGGGGTCATTCCATCTAGATATGAATCAAGTAGATTTCCGGGGAAACCACTAATTGATTTGAAAGGAAAAACAATGATTCAACGCGTTTATGAAGGAGTGAATCGTTCTTCAAAAATTGCTCAGCTTGTGGTTGCAACCGACGATCAAAGAATTTTTGATGAGGTAGAATCTTTTAGTGGGGACGTGCTTATGACTTCATCGAATCATAAATCTGGAACAGAGCGTTGCATGGAAATTGCAGAGAGTTTTGGTGATTTTGATGTCTTAATTAATATTCAGGGAGACGAACCTCTTGTTGATGTAGCTCAAATAGAGCAATTAATAGCTGCATTTGAAGATCCGTCTGTTCAGATTGCGACCTTGGCAAGTAAGAAGATTTCTGCTGAAGAGCTGTCTAATTTGAACCGGATTAAGTTGATTGTGGATTCCTCTCATGATGCTATGTATTTTAGTCGAAGTGTCATACCAAATGACTCAAAAAAAGACATTCCATTTTCATATATGAAACATATTGGACTTTATGCGTTTACAAAAGAGGCTTTGACAAGAATAGCCACTATGACCCCATGTGAGATTGAAAAGGCAGAGTCATTAGAACAATTAAGATGGATGTATTTCGGAGAGAAAATCAGAGTTGTAAATACGTCGATTGAAACCCCTAATATTGATGTGCCTGAAGATGTTGAAAAGGTTTTAAAGCTATTGAGATAAAGCGAGAATCGAATCGATTTTCTTTTTAACTTTGAATATGACAAACATAGATAAAGTGTTGTTTGATTTATTGGTGCATCACAATTGTGTGATTATTCCAAACTTTGGCGGATTTATTTCCAAAAGAGTGTCCAGTACCATTGATTACGACAGAGGAATTGTCATGCCCCCCTCGAAACATTTACTATTTAACAAATTTCTTGTAGCAGACGACGGTCTATTAATATCTTCCTTTGTTAAATTGAACAAGAACAGCTATGAAGATGTGAAAGTAGAGCTCACTCAATTTATATCGGAAATTGATAATAAATTGAGCAAAGGAGAGGAGGTCGTATTTAAGAACATTGGGATATTGACTCGTTCTGAAAGCGGGAATTATTCGTTCAAGCAGGATGAATCCTATAATTTGCTTGCTGACGCATATGGACTTAAGGAATTGGAGTTCATTTCTGCATCAGATGTACAGTCTGTATCGGATGTACAGGAAGAGGAAGTGCCTGTCGTATTGGAGAAAGAAGAAACCGTTCCAAAGATTCGAATCAACAGAAGAAAGACTATTATCCGATATGCAGCGGCAGCATGTCTTTTACCTTTGTTTTTTTATACTTTATGGATTCCTTTCAAGTCAGATTTTTTTAGTTCTGGACTGATTTCAATGAATGACTTCAATCCATTCTATAAAAAGGAAGTAGGAACATATCATCCAGTTCAGCAGAATCAAATTGAACGTGCAACAGATAATACAATAAATCGATCTGAGTCAAAATCGGTAGAGGAGATTAAACCAGTTGAAAAGATTGAATCCGAAATTAAAGAAATCAGAATAATCGAGGATACTCCAATATCTGTCTATAATAAGTATTTTATAGTGGGTTGCTTTTCAGTTAAACAAAATGCAGACAATTATCTGTCAAAATTAACTGCTGACGGGTTTGCTCCCTTACTAGTGGATGGAGGGAAATTATATAGGGTCTCAGTTGGACAGGCCGCAAACAAAGAAGAATTTAATTCCCTTATGGCATCTGCCAAGGAAAAGGGGTATAAGGGATGGACTTTAAAAAAATAATCAATATGAAATTGTGTGTTTTAATCATAGCATTTATTGCTTGTACCAATCTTGGTATTACTCAAGTAACAACTAATGTAGAAGGAAGTAAATATAAATTTAAAAAAATCATCCAACACACAAGTTCCCCAGTGGAGAGTCAGGGAAGAACGGGTACTTGCTGGAGCTTTTCAGCTCTATCTTTTTTAGAGTCGGAAATAATGCGAATTAATAAAAGGGAGAAACCCATTATTCTTTCTGAAATGTTTATTGTCAGAAAGGCATATGAAGCCAAAGCGAAAAAATACATTCGTATGGACGGACGTACAAATTTTGGTGAAGGCGGAGCATTTCACGATATTCCGTACGTCATTAGAAACTTCGGAATTGTTCCAAGAAGCGAATACACGGGTTTAAAAAAGAAATCGGATTCATACAATCATGGCGAAATGTTTAAAAGTCTTAATGAAATTGTTCAATATGCGAAAAATGAGGGAAAAGGAATTCAAAAGGAATGGGTATATCGATACAATGCCGTTCTGGATGAAAATATTGGAAAGCTACCAAGTGATTTCAAATTCGAAGGGGAAAGATACACGGCTCAGACTTTTTATAAGATGCTGGGTATTGACATGAATGATTATGTATCCCTGACTTCATTCACCAATCATCCCATGAATTCGGAGTGCATGCTGCAGATTCCGGACAACTGGTTGTGGGATAAAAGTTATAATGTCAGTATAAATGATTTATATGAAACGGTTCTACAGGCCCTAAAGAGCGGATATACAGTAGCATGGGGAGCAGATGTTTCTGAAGAGGGTTTTAGCTTTAAAAATGGTCTTGCAATAGTTCCTTTATCTAAAAACACCATAGAGGTTGAAGGAGAAGACGATAAAAACTTTTCTGAAGCAAGAGCTGATAAGAAATCCTCTGTATTTACAACTCCTGATTCTGAGGTGGTAGTTACTCAAGAGATGAGACAAAAGGGATATGACACAAAAAAGACTACAGATGACCATGGAATGCATATTGTCGGTTTGTATAAGGACGGAAAGGGACGGAACTTTTTACTTGTCAAAAATTCATGGGGAACTTCCAATTACCCTGAAGGGTATTTGTATGTTTCCGAATCCTATTTCAAGTTAAAAACAATTAATATTTATCTGCATAGAGAGGCCATTTCGGATACTGTACGTGCAGTATTAGGTCTATAGTTAGTTATTTATATGAATCGGCCCGCTCGAAAGTGTCAAAAAGACACTTTCTGTTGATTTATGTTTCAAAAGTCAATCCTGTTCATTAAATTTGTTCCAACATGAAGGATAAAAATATATTTGGTGTCAATGGGTTTGGGCGTATAGGCAGGTATTTGACAAGATTAGCCATTTTAGATTCTGAAGTGGAAATTGGATTGGTTAATGACCTATCTGATATCAATACACTGATGCATTTGTTTAAATATGATAGTATTCATGGGAAATTTGACATGGAATTTGAAATTAACGGGAGTGAAGTGTTGTTTTCGAATGGGAAAAAAATCAGCTTTTCACAGGAGAGAAACCCGGAATTGATCCCCTGGTCAGATTATGGCGTACAAACGGTGATCGAATGTACGGGCTTGTTTCTTACCAAAGAAACAGCATCAAAACATTTTAAAGGAGGGGCCAAAAAAGTGGTTCTTTCCGCACCTGCAAAAGATACTGACGTGAAGACCATAGTTTTGGGAGTAAATGATGAACTTCTAACTGAAGAGGATAAAATCATTTCTAATGCATCATGTACCACAAATAATGTAGCACCTATAATAAAAGTTTTAAAGTCTATTTCTGAGATTGAAATGGCTTATATATCAACTATCCATAGCTATACATCTGATCAAAGGCTTCATGATTCCCCCCATAAAGACTTGAGAAGAGCAAGGGCAGCAGCTCATTCAATTATTCCAACTTCTACTGGTGCGGCTAAAGCGATAACTAAAATCTTCCCAGATTTAGAAGGTAAAATCTCTGGTGGTGCTATTCGTGTTCCTGTATCTGATGGGTCAATGACAGAAATCACCCTAATAGTAAACAAAGAGGCCTCTAAAGAACAAATTGTTAACGTTATGCAGGATTTTTCTGAAAATGAATTGAATGGTATTCTAGAGATGAATTACGACCCCATTGTGTCTGTTGATGTCATTGGTTCTTCTTCTAGCTCTATTTTTGATGTTTCCTTATCCAATGTCTATGGCAATATGATTCGAATAGTTTCCTGGTATGATAATGAAGCTGGATATTCAAATAGATTATTGGAACTGTCTAAAAAGGTCTGTTAGAGTCATTTTACGTGCAATTACGTAGTCTTTATATCCTTAATACGTATAGTAAACTAGGTGCACATTTCTATTTTTAACTTAAACGGAACGTTTTTTTTTAATCCCCACTAAAACCGCTTCATCTTTGGCTTGTAATCAATAATTAAAAAAATACAACGCCATGAATGCAAATAAAATTTTCACAATACTATTTTCACTAAGTCTTCTTTTTGTATCATCAATTTCTTTTTCTAACAACTTTTTATTTGACGACGATGATCCGATCAAAAAGAAAAAAGGAGTTAAAGTAGTCACATCCTCAATTTATGAGGGGGACGCCACAATTAAATGGTACGACGATAGAATTGATTTTATAGAGATTACTTCGGAGAACGGACAATTTATGCCCTCTATTCCTGTATTAGACGCTTCCTCTCTTCATCTTCACGATTTACTGGACGGAACGTATTTAATACATTTTAAGTCAGAAGGAGAGGTTTTATATTATAAAGAAATAACTGTGCAAAGGTGATTGAGTAAAATGCACAATTTAAAGGGGCTTTTGCCCCTTTTTTTATTCCTCAATTGCTTTAATTCCAGGTAGTATTTTCCCTTCGAAATATTCCAGCAAGGCACCACCACCGGTACTTACATGACTTACCATCTGATCAACTTCAAACTTTTTTGCCGCCGCCGCGCTGTCTCCACCTCCGATTAAGCTATATGCTCCATTATTTGTAGCTTGTGCAACTGCTTGTGCAATGGACCTTGTACCGTCTTCAAATGACGACATTTCAAATACTCCCATTGGTCCGTTCCAAAGAATAGTTTTTGATTTCAAAATTACATCAGAAAATGCTCTTTGAGCTGTTGGACCTATGTCAAGACCCATCCAGCCATCTTCAATGGAGCTGCTGCTCTCTGATTTTGTGTTTGCTGAGTCACTAAAATCATCAGCCACAATAGAGTCTTCCGGTAGATGAATAGTTACTCCTTTATCTTGGGCAATTTTTAAAATTTCCAGGCATTTGGTTAATCGTTCATCTTCACATAAACTGTTTCCTATATTGCCGCCAAGTGCCTTTTTGAATGTATACGCCATTCCTCCTCCTATAATAATATGATCTGCTTTTTCAAGTAGGTTTTCTACAATCAACACCTTGTCCGACACTTTTGCTCCGCCTACTATTGCGGTGAAAGGCCTTCTCGTATTTTCAATAACTGCTTTTGCGCATTCAATTTCCTTCTCCATCAGAAAACCACACATTTTAGCATTCGTGAAAAACTGAGCAATTTGACAGGTACTCGCATGAGCTCTGTGGGCAGTTCCAAATGCATCATTCACATAGCAATCTCCAAGTTCTGAAAGTTGCTTTGCAAACGACACATCACCCTTTGTTTCTTCAGCATGAAATCTCACATTTTCAAGGAGTAAGATTTCACCAGGTAAAATTTTTGAGGCAAGTTCTTTCGCTTCTTCACCGATACAATTAGTAGAAAAATAAACCTTTGCGCTAGTAAGTTCTTCAATTCTATTTTTGATGTGTTTCAATGAAAATTTATCATCAGGGCCATTTTTAGGCCTGCCTAGATGCGACATAAGAATTACAGAACCTTGATTCTCCAGTATTTTATGTATAGTTGGTAACGCCGCTCTAATCCTTTTGTCATCAGTGATTTCAAAAGTTTCCTTGTCAAGAGGGACATTAAAATCCACTCTAACTAGTGCTTTTTTCGAAGAAAAGTTGAAATCGTTTATGGAGGCCATTTTATCTTATTTTGTGCAAAGCTAATAAGATGTTACAAATCGTAAACAATTATATTGCCTCCCTGTAACACAATTAAAAATATTTGTTGAGATTTGTACAAAATTATCATTATGTATAAAACACGATTTCTATTTCTGTATACGCTGCTGTTTTTGGCCGCATGTAGTACGCCGAATTCTGTAAATGAGAGCTTGGCCTATTCTGATGAACTGGCTGAAGACCTGGAATTTCCACCGTTGGAAGTGGTCATGAAAATCGACGAGGATTATGATAATCCTAAAGTTAGAGAAATCTACAATCCGTCAAATACCATCTTGACAGATTTAATACATACCAAGCTGGAAGTTTCCTTTAACTGGGAGGAATCTCAACTGAACGGAAAAGCAACAATTACTGCCAAGCCTCATTTTTATGCTTCTCACGAATTAATTCTTGATGCAAGAGGGATGAAAATTCAAAAAATTCAGATGAATGGATTGGACTTGGAATATGATTATGAAGACCATTTACATCTTATTATTTATCTGGATCGTGAATATAAAAATGATGAAAAGTATACTGTAGCTATAGAATACATCTCTAAACCGGATGAACTTGAGATGGGGGGAAGTGCTGCGATTGCCGGAGACAAAGGCCTATATTTTATTAATCCGAAGGGAGAGGAAAAAGGGAAAATGCCTCAGATATGGACGCAGGGAGAGACTCAGGCAAATTCAGTATGGTTTCCAACTATTGATTCTCCCAATGCAAAGACCACCCAAGAGATTTACATTACCGTGGAAGATAAATATGTAACCCTGTCCAATGGAAAATTAGTTTCCTCAAAATCAAATGAGGATGGAACAAGAACGGACTACTGGAAACAGGAACTTCCGCACACACCTTATTTATTTATGCTGGCTGTGGGAGAATACAGTATAGTGAAGGATTCATACACGAAGAATGATGGCACTAAAATCGAAGTCAATTATTATGTAGAACCTGAACATGAAAAGGATGCTATGGGAATATTTGGTGAGACACCAAATATGATTGCCTATTTTTCAGAGCTCTTAGATTTGGAATATCCCTGGGATAAATACCATCAGATTGTGGTCCGAGATTATGTCTCCGGAGCAATGGAAAATACAGGAGCTGTCATATTTGGAGAGTTTGTGTATAAAGATGCTGAGGCTCTATTAGACAATAACGATCAGTCTACAATTGCTCACGAACTTTTTCATCACTGGTTTGGAGATTTAGTGACCTGTGAGTCATGGGCAAATCTTCCATTGAATGAGTCTTTTGCAAATTATTCACAGTATTTATGGGATGAGCATAGATATGGAGTAGATGAGGCAGACTACCAGGCTGAGACCGAGGCTGATGGGTATTATCAGCAGGCATCGTATCAGGGGTATCACGATTTGATATGGTTTGACCACTTTGACAAAGAGGATATGTTCGACTCTCATTCCTATAATAAAGGAGGACGCATTTTACATATGCTGAGAAGCTACCTCGGAGATGACGCGTTCTTTAAAGGCTTGAACAATTATCTTATCTCAAATAAATTTAAAGCTGCTGAGGTCCATCATTTGAGATTGGCATTTGAGGAGGTATCCGGAGAAGATCTGAATTGGTTTTTTAATCAATGGTTTTTGGGAAAAGGACATTTGATATTGTTTACAGAGTATGAGATAAATGAAGAGGGCAATGCGCTTTATTTGAAAGTGAAACAACGTCAGAATATAGATGATTTTCCTGTGTACAAAATACCGACAGAGGTCGCGATTTGGTCCGGGGACAAAATGGAAATACATGAGATTGTAATTAATCAGTTGGAGCAGGAATTTGTGTTTATTTTGTCAGGGGAATTAAAAAATATTCAAGTTGATCCCAAGCAGGATTTATTGGCCAAAATTTATGAAGAAAAACCCATTGATCAATTTGTTCATCAGTATTACAACACCAAGGCATACAAATCGCGATTAACCGCATTAAGAAGAGCGTGTAAGCAGAATACTGCTGAAACCAGAAAACTACTTGTAGACGCCTTAACTGACCCGTTTTGGAACATCAAAATTGAAGCTGCTGGAATTGCTGAAAAGGTCGGAGCGATTGAATCTTCTGAAATAATGGATAGGATCAATTTTCTGGCTGAAAATGATTCAGTTTCTCAGGTAAGAGCGACAATGCTTTCCATAACTAATGATGAATTAGACGAAGTTCAGAGACTTGAGTTATTAAAAAGAATTGTCCATAAGGACCCTTCCCGACTCGTTCGTTCAAGTGCTTTTCAATCTTTAGTTGATTTTAATGCTGAAGAAGCACTTTCCGTTGCAAGAGAATTGGAAAAAGAGGCGTCGTCATCTTTGAAGGTTACTCTTGCTGAAGCGTATGGGCAGATTGGAGAAGAGACGGAGCAGGAATTTTTTGAAGAGCTAATCTTTAATGGTAATTTGAATGGAGAAAATGAACTAAGAGTTTTGTTTTCATACCTGTCTTTTTCTTTAATGCAGGAGATTGATTTACTCGAGAAAACAATTGAAATATTTGAGTTTTATAAAAAAAATGGGGGATCTTATGTGGAGATGTATTTTGAACGGGTTATTCAGTATTGTATTGAACAGCATCAGGAAACCATTAATTCTCTGGATATCGAAATCAATACAATTGAGGAGGATTCAAATGGCGACGCGAGCGAATTGAAATCGCTTAAACAAAGATACCTTACTTTAGTTTCTAATTTATCCGCGTTATCTGAATAAATCAGTATCATTTCGTATTTAGCTGAAATTTATTTTTTTTAATCGTTTTTAATATCAAGTGATAATTATAAGTATATTTGATTAAATATTCGTCATTTATTAAGATTAAAATATAAACAAATGAATTTATTGAATGTGGGGGATAAGGTTCCGGAATTTGAAGGAATAGACCAAAACAATGCAAAAATTTCTTCTCAGGATTTTACTGGAAACACATGGGTCGTTTATTTTTATCCGAAGGACAATACACCTGGATGTACTGCTCAAGCGTGTAGTTTGCGTGATGGTTATGATGATTTATTAGCTGAGGGAATTCAGGTAATTGGGGTAAGTGCAGACAGTGTAAAGAGCCATGATAAGTTCGCCGTAAAATTTGATTTACCTTTTCCATTGTTGGCGGATGAAGATAAATCTGTGATTAGTTTATTTGGTGTGTGGGGACCAAAAAAGTTTATGGGCAGGGAATACGAAGGGATACATCGTGTTTCTTTTGTGATTGATGAAAATGGTATTGTTGAGCATGTTATACAGAAACCAAAGACAAAGGATCATGCTAATGAAATATTGCAATTATTAAATTTAAAATAGAACGTAAAACGTTTACGAAGTAGTGAATGTACATTTGTTTCATTACTAACAACAGGGCGTAAGCTCATAAAACAAACGATATGTCAAATAAAGAGTTAAACACGGAAAAATTAAAAGCATTAAAGCTCACCATGGAAAAATTGGACAAAACTTACGGAAAAGGATCTGTAATGAAATTGGGAGATGCACCAGTAGAGAAAGTTGAAGTTATACCAACAGGTTCTTTGACCTTAGACCTTGCACTTGGCGTTCAGGGATATCCTAAAGGAAGGGTTGTAGAAATTTATGGACCGGAATCTTCTGGTAAAACTACTTTGGCTATACATGCTATTGCGGAAGCACAAAAGCAGGGAGGGATTGCGGCTTTTATAGATGCTGAACATGCTTTTGATCAATTTTATGCACAGAATTTAGGTGTAGATATAGCGAATTTATTGATCTCTCAACCCGATAATGGAGAGCAAGCTTTAGAAATTGCCGATAATTTGATTCGCTCAGGAGCAGTGGATTTAATAGTCATTGATTCTGTTGCCGCTTTGACTCCTCGTGCGGAAATTGAAGGAGAGATGGGTGATTCTCAGATGGGCTTACAGGCTCGATTGATGTCAAAAGCTCTTAGGAAACTTACGGCGTCTATTAGCAAGGCAGGTTGCTGCTGTATCTTTATAAATCAGCTTCGCGAGAAAATAGGGGTGATGTTTGGTAACCCGGAAACCACAACGGGAGGCAATGCGTTAAAATTCTACTCTTCTATTCGAATTGACATCCGTCGTTCTACTCAAATTAAAGATGGGGATGAAATAAAAGGAAATCGTGTTAAAGTAAAAGTTGTTAAAAATAAAGTTGCTCCACCGTTTCGTAGGGCAGAGTTTGACGTCATGTATGGACAGGGTATTTCTAAAATTGGTGAAATAATTGATATCGGTGTTGAGTTGAATATCTTAAAAAAGAGCGGGTCCTGGTTTTCTTATGGTGAAACGAGATTAGGTCAAGGTAGGGATGCCATTAAAAGTTTATTATTGGATAATCCGGAATTGTCAGAAGAATTGGAGGACAAAATCAAAGAGGCTCTTGTATCAACTGAGAAAAAACAATCGGTTTTACAAGATTAAAAACAAATCGTTTGGTTGTGACGGCATCGTAAGGTGCCGTTTTTTGTATCCCAAAAATTAGCTATTTTTGGAAAATAAATCAAAAGCGAACTATGAAAAAATTAAGCTATCTACTAATTCTATCCATTTTTGTATACGGGATAAATTCTTGCAAGAAGAAAGGATGCATGGATTCAAGTGCGGCCAACTATAATTCTGAGGCTAAAAAAGATGATGGAAGCTGTGTGTATACTCCGGTAATTACACTAATAGGGGCGGCAGATACCACGATAAGTGCGGCAACTGAATGGACTGACCCTGGTGCGACTGCGGCAAATTTTGACGGGGCAATTGTACAAGTTCAAGAGAATTCTACAGTTGATGCGGGTGAAGTTGGTAATTATACTGTTACATACACTGCTACAAATAATAATGGGACGACAACAGTAATCAGAAATGTGCATGTTGTTATTAATCAAGATTCCTACCTTGGTTCATGGAGTGTTAGCGATAATTGCGGAGGGGGAACGGGTATGGCATTAAATACCTCTCCAACTATAATTGAAGGCGGGAGTGAAAATCAAATTTTGATTACTGATTTTTTTAGTGGGATTACGGGGTCCTATGGTACCGCTATTTGTCAAATAGATGGAAATCAAATTACAATAGCACCTGCTTCCGATGGAGCGCCTGGTGGCCTTGGAGACATCAATTATGAGGGATTTGGAGAAATGAATAGCAATGGTTTAAGCTTTACCATTACTTTCACATATCAAAATACAACACCACTAACAGGAAGCTCTGGAACATGCACAGCAACCTATTCGAAATAAAAGTTGGAGATATAAATATAATGAAGGAGAGTTACTCTCCTTTTTTTTGTGTTTTGTACTTGGAAAGAAAAAAAGAAACATATACTTTTGCCCCCTGATAAAATAAATCAAATAAAATGGAGAATAATTTAATTTTCGTACCTATTGCTTTAGCTCTTGTAGGGTTGATTTTCATGTTCATTAAAATGGCGTGGGTTAAAAAACAAAATCCTGGCAATGAACGTATGCAGGAAATATCAAAAAGTATTAAGGAAGGGGCTATGGCCTTTTTATCCGCAGAGTATAAATTATTGGCAATATTTGTTGTCATAGCATCAGTTGCACTGTATGGAGTCTCTATGATTGTTGATTCTACACATTGGATGATTGTTCCTGCCTTTATTATTGGAGCCATTTTTTCGGCTGTTGCTGGAAATATTGGAATGCGTGTGGCTACAGATGCGAATTCGAGAACAACAGAAGCAGCACGTACCAGTTTGCCAAAAGCATTAAAAGTGTCTTTTGGAGGCGGAACTGTTATGGGACTTGGGGTAGCTGGTCTTGCAGTCTTAGGTATGAGTCTTTTCTTTATGGTATTTGTTTCAAGATGGGTTTCTGGAGGCGCTAATTTTTATGATGAAATGACTCTGGTACTTGAGACTTTAGCAGGTTTTTCTCTTGGGGCAGAATCAATTGCCTTGTTTGCTAGAGTGGGCGGAGGGATATACACAAAAGCGGCAGATGTAGGTGCAGATTTAGTCGGTAAGGTGGAA
>Ga0315334_10000651_pt1 | contig 21136 bp, 15 predicted proteins | sample M150034915metaG_FD_205555 | JGI IMG/M metagenome (GOLD analysis project Ga0315334, IMG submission 205555) | Ammonia-oxidizing marine archaeal communities from Monterey Bay, California, United States - M1 500m 34915 | ecosystem: Environmental > Aquatic > Marine > Intertidal zone | place: USA... | reverse complement strand
TCCACGCACTGGAGTTTTTCAGCGATCTCTCGGTTCTTCCAACCTTCGAGTTTTAGCAGTGCGACGTTTCGCAGGGTATCGTCAGGCAACAGTTGCAAGAGACGCTGGCACTCTTCGATCGAAGCGACCGCAGAATCGGGCGACAGTTCTTGTTCCGAAATCCCACCGATGCCCATTCCTGATTCGTCACCATGGCTTCCCACGAATACTGATTCGCCACGAACATTGCCACCACCACGTTTTTGTCGCCGTTGATGGTTGTATTCGTCGATGATCTTGCGTTCCGTGATCATCACCAGCAATTGCCACAGGTCGTCACGATCATTGAGTTTAGCGAAACGGCCCGCTTCAACACCCCGGCAAAGGCTGTCAAACGCTGCCAAGACCATGTCCTCTTCATCAGCGACGCGGCGCGGCGTTCCACGAAACTTAGCTGCTGCTAATCGGACGAGACGCTGACAATAGCGTTCCCATATTTGCTGGGCGGCCTGTTCGTCACCACCTTTCAGCTGGGAAATCCAAACCGTTACCGATTGTTCTGAAGAAGTCATCAAGACTCGTCATTGGTTGGGGAAATAATTCGAATCGATCGGTCCAGACACAGACTGCGGGAATCCAGTGTCAAGCGACCATTCTACAGGCACAGGTCTCGCCAGGGGGTGCAGCCTTGTGTGGTCGCTTGTCTGGTCAGAGTGCTCAGTCGATTCAAACGGTGCAACTTGGGCATGGATGCCAGCCTGTTAACCCATCGAATCAGGCTAGGGATGTCCGTGACGCGACCAAGGGAGGACGTTTTAATCGCCGAATTTCGCGGTTGTCAGTTTTTCAGGGAATTCGAGGGAATCGTGCGGGAAAACCGATTCGGTTTTGGAGTACCTCGTTAGGGAAACGTTATTCCCCCGAATCAATCAAACACTAAGTAAGGACTTAAGAGTCGTGAACACTCGTGAAAGAAAAAGCCGAGTTGGCAAACGAAAGACTCGTCGAACGGTACTGAAGTGTGAAAAGCTGGGCGATCGTGTCCTGATGGCCGCCGATGTGATGAACGACTTGATCGAATCCAAGGAGACGCCTGCTGAAATCTCGACTCAGGCACCTGCAAAGAGTCAATCAGCCGATTCGACGAAAGACGATGCGAGTGCAAAAGGAAATTCCAGTTCTACGAAGACACCCGTGACGAAATCAAGTGAACCGATTTGGGTGAACTTGAAGGCGGAATCCCTCGGAGAGGCAGACAAAGCCACTGAGGGCGACGACGGGGCGAAGGAAATGTCCAAGGGTGAGCGGAGTGGTCCAAAAGCCAAGAATGTAGAACCGATGCTGCAAACCAAAGAACAGCTTTTGTTCGAAGGGGAAAGCATCGAAGTCCAACAAAGAATAGAAGACCATCTTGCACATTCAAAGCTCGAAGAGATTGAAGGCTTGGAGAGAATGGAATCGAGCCTACTGGATGATCTCATGGCGGAGCGATCAGCTGAGACAGAGCGTTACGGAAAGATTGAGAGAGAAAGCTTGATGGACGAGATTGCAAAACCAACCAGTTTGCTGCACGAAATAACAGGTGGCGTCGCTGGAAGTACTGATGCAAAGGCCATGACGGAGGCGGTTCTCGGGTATGGGATGGCGGGTTGTTCTTCGGAATGGCCAGAAGGTCTCGAGTTTTGGTCCGGTAATCAGATGTTTGGAGATACCTGGGTATCGATGGAGTGGTTGTTAGAGGATAAGAGTGATGGAATTTCTGAGTTTCCTCCTGGCACTACTAATTCTGTTGAATTCAATCTACTGGGATCAGCATTTAAATTTCACATCAGAACCACAAATGATGGATATGAATTGAACCTGTGGATCGACTTTTCCAAGCCAACAGGAGATCACCCTAGTCGAACGTATCCCGATGGGTCAGAAATGTGGTTAACGTTGAAAGAGGTCCACCCTGAACCAGAAGACGACGACGATTGTCCGGCACCCGACGGCACGCGTTCTGAAACTTCCTTGCCCACGCAGTTAGTTCGCGAAGCCATGGTGAAGTTCAATGCTCAGTACAGGCAACAACCTTGGTTAGGAATCTCTGGGCAGCCGGTCCCCGACAGTGATGGCGGCACCCCGTTGGACTTCGATGCCGCGGCTCAAGTATTCGGCCAGCTTGGCCGTCAAAACTGGAACCCGATGATTGTGCAACCTGGACCCGAGGGTGACATGGAATCCAACCAGGCAGGTGCTAAAGAAGCTCCCCGGAACGTGGGTGCCATGAAAATGGCGATGGCGGGACAGCCGAACCCCGAGGACCCGGAGTGGGGAACCAGTGAAGGTGGCAAGGGCGGGCCATCAGGGGCCGTCACGTTTAACCAGCAGCCGGTAACTACCCAGAGGGCTGCCGTTGGCGGTGCCGAGCACGACTTGAAGGTTGAGCAGCAGGAGGATTGAAAAAGCCGCGAGAAAAAGTGTCCCTCCGGCAGAACCGTTCATGAGACGGATCTGCCGTTTGGCATGGCCGTCCGTGGCAGTCGGTCGAACCTCAACGGCTACTTCAGCTTGACGCGGCACAGGTAACTGTCGGCCGTGATGTACAGGGTTTTTCCATCGGGGCCAAACGTGCAGTTGCTGGTGCGTCCACCGGTGATCAGTCGCCCCAGCAGTTTACCTTGCGGGCTGATGACATAAATTCCCCCGGGGCCGCTTCCGAAAATGGTGCCATCTTTTGCCACGGCCAAGCCATCTGGAAGTCCCGGGAATTCTTGCATGTATTTCTTGCCGTCGAACAGGACTTTACCTTTGCCAAGTGTCTTGTCGTCTTTGACGGGGAACGCCATCCAAATGGGATTGTCGGGATCACTCTGCGCGACGTAAAGGGTTTTCTCATCTGGCGAGAGTCCGATGCCATTGGGGCGGGCAAGTTCTTTGGTCATCAGGGTCAACGATCCATCGGTGTCGAGTCGATAGACACCGCAGAAATCAAGTTCGCGTCTGGGATCGGATTCTCGATCCGGCAGACCGTACGGTGGGTCGGTGAAGAAAATTGAACCTGAGGAATGAAAGACAAGATCATTGGGGCTGTTGAGGCGTTTTCCCTGATAGTTATCAACGAGTGTTCGTTTGCCACCACCTTTTGTGAGCACCGAGATACGGCGATCACCATGTTCGCAAGCCGTCAGCCGACCTTGTGGATCAAGTGTCAAACCATTGGAACCGGGTTCCAGTCCATAGTAAGTGGCACCTGTGTACCCACTGGGCGACATGAACAGATCGGTGCCTCGTTTTTCGGACCAGCGGAAGATACTGTTCCGTGGAATGTCTGAAAACAGCAGATGGCCTCCGGTGTCATCAGCCACCCATACGGGACCTTCTGTCCAGGTGAAACCGCTAGCCAGAACCTCGATCTTGGCATCCGGTGCCACGATGTTGTCAAAGGCTGGATCAAGACGTTCGACCTGACCCAGTGTGTTGGGTGTCTTGGCAGAACAGAGGGTGGCGGAAGTGAGCAGCAAGGTTGCAACGGTGATGGCGTGACGCATGGGCTTGATCAGCGGAGAGTTAGGGCGGGATGGGGAATGGTACACGTGCCTTTGCAGTGATTCAAAAGCGGAACTGATTGTACTTGCTCGCCCGCCGCAAGTGTTCCAGTAGTCGAGGTTCATTCATGAATTCTGACGGGTGCTCACTCCGACTTGCGGACCTGGTTTTGGGTCAACGTTGATTGTCAGCGATTCCAGCCCCAACGACCCTTGTTGTGTTTGTTGTTGAATTCCATGCAGTGGTGCTGTTTGCACCAGATCGGCCGGTATGCAATCAGACGCTCTGGTGCTTTTGTACATTGGCCTGACTTCTCAGCATGGATGCGACCAGCGCGGTCCAGCCGGTTTGATGATTGGCCCCGAGTCCTTTGCCCTCATCTGCATGAAAGTACTCATAGAACAGAATCAGGTCTTTCCAGGCCGGGTCGTCGCGGTAGCGTTCATCCCCGCCATGAGCCGGGCGATTGCCGTCGGCCCCCGGTTCGAACAACGAGATTAGTCGTGCCTCAAGCTCTCTGGCCACTTCCATCAGTGTCATTCGATTGCCACTGCCAGTGGGGCACTCGACTTTGAAGTCGTCGCCATAGAAGACGTGGTAGCGTTTCAATGACTGAATCAGTAAATAATTGATGGGAAACCAGATTGGACCACGCCAGTTGCTGTTCCCGCCGAACATGCCGCTTTCGCTTTCGCCCGGAACGTAGCGGACTTCATGGTGTCGTCCACCAAAATCAAAGATCAATGGTTCGTCGCGGTGCGCCGCTGACATGCTGCGGATTCCAAAGGGCGACAGAAACTCGTTTTCATCCAGTAGCACCGCAATGAGTCGGCGAAAACGATCTTCGGACGGGATTGCCAACAGGCGTCGGCACGCAGCGCCTGAGTCTGGATCTTGGCGTTCCATGTAGGTCATGTGATGACTGAGGTCATCACGATTGTTGAGGAACCAGTTCATCCTGCGCCGGAAACCGGGAAGTTTTTCGATGATATCCTCTTCCAGAATGACGCTGGTCATCAGTGGCAGCAGTCCCACCAGCGAACGGACGCGAATCGGGATCGAGCGATCCTTGACGAACAGGTGGTCGTAATAAAATCCATCTGTCTCGTCCCACAGTCCAGTGCCATCCATCGAATTCATCGCTTCGGCAATCGCGACATAGTGCTCAAAGAACTTGCTCGCCATGTCGCCGTAGGCCTGATGGTCTTCGGCCAACTCGATCGCAATTCGTAACATGGTGCCGCAGTAGAATGCCATCCATGCAGTGCCGTCAGCCTGTTCCAGATGCCCCTCGGGCAAAGGCTTGCTGCGATCGAAGACACCGATGTTATCCAGACCCAGGAAGCCTCCCGCAAAGATGTTTTTTCCACGAGGGTCTTTTCGATTGACCCACCATGTGAAATTGATCAGTAATTTCTGAAAGGCTCGGGCAAGAAAAATCTTGTCACGCTGCTGGGGTGGTCCAGAGGACTTGTAGACCTGCCAAACGCCCCACGCATGAACCGGCGGGTTAACATCACCCAGATGCCATTCGTAGGCAGGGATTTGACCGCTGGGGTGCATGTACCATTCGCGCAGAAACAACAGCATCTGTTCTTTGGCAAAGTGTGTGTCCAGACTTGCCATCGGAACCATGTGAAAGGCCAGGTCCCATGCTGCGTACCACGGGTATTCCCACTTGTCGGGCATCGAGATCACATCGCGATTGAACAAATTGCGCCAGTCGCTGTTACGCCCCTCTTTCCTTGCCGGACTGGTGGGCACTCCGTTGGGATCGCCATCAAGCCAGGTGCTGACCGCGTAATGATAGAACTGTTTGGTCCACAGCAATCCGGCGTAGGCTTGCCGCATGATCGCCTGGCGTTCTGTCGGCAATGAATTTGGGATTCGGTCGGCGTAAAACTGATCGGCCTCTGTGATCCTTTGTTCAAAGCATTCGTCAAACGAATCATCGAACGCTACCTGAGCGAATTTTGCCGGTTGATTCTCTGCGCGTTCTTTGATCAGCGGTGCCTCAGCGTGCGTCAGACGCAAACGTATCTCTCGGGTTCCCCCCTGCGGGACCATCAGCAGTCCATAGGCACCACACTTGGTTCCCTGTTGCTTTGGATTGACGGCCCGGGTGTCACCGAGCACCACATAGTCGTTGATGGCGTCCTTGAAATAGTCTGATTCGCTGGGCAAGCCCGGGTAACGGACCGTGTTGGTTTCGTTGTCTGTGAATAACCAGGTCCAGTCATCGGACCCTTGGGCGGCATCGCAGGCGAACCAAAATTTGTCCAGCGATTCATGAAAGGTTTGAACGACGTTGTCTTTCAAATGCATCGAGGGCCGGGTCGTGCATCCTTCGTCGGTACAGTCCCACGTCCAGGTGTTACGAAAGAACAATTGTGGAATCAAGTGCAGGACAGCGGCTTGCGGTCCATGATTGGTGACTGTCAAACGGATCAGCAGATCATTTGGCGTTGCCTTGGCGTATTCGGCTGTGACGTCAAAGTAGCGTGACTCATCAAAGGCCGGAGTGTCCGTGATTTCGTATTCGGGCTCATTGCGGTCCCGCATGCGACTGACTTCGACCAATTCCTCATAGGGATAACGGCTTTGCGGGTACTTGTACAACGCCTTCATATAGCTGTGTGTTGGCGTGCTATCGAGGTAGTAATAGCACTCCTTGACGTCTTCGCCATGGTTGCCTTCAGGCCCGGTTACGCCGAACAGACGTTCTTTGATGATCGGGTCCCGGCCATTCCAGAGCCCAACTGAAAAACAGAGGCGACACTCGCGATCACAGATGCCCAGCAGTCCGTCTTCGCCCCACCGATAGGCTCGACTGCGGGCCTGGTCGTGCGGAAAGTAGCTCCAGGTTGCATCACCGCCCTCGCTGTAATCTTCGCGCACAGTGCCCCACTGACGTTCTGACAGATAGGGTCCCCAACGCTGCCAGTTTTCTTCCCGCTTGGCAGTGTGAATCAGTCGCAGGTCTTCTGGCGTCATGCGGTCTCTCGGTTGTCAGTCAGTGTCACTTGCCGTTGAAAAACGCACGTTGTCGTTGACCCGCGAAGATGAGCTTTGTCGCAAATTCGTCAGCTTGGTGGATGGATCGCTCAGCATGAACAAGCAGATTTATCTGAATCAGGCTTCCGTATCGTCCAGCAGGTCAACTGCTGCAAAGGCCTGGCCTTCCAGCATCGCAAGGCTGGCACCGCCACCGGTGCTGACATGACTGACCTGATCAGCAAAGCCGAGTTGATCCACGGCTGCGGCACTGTCACCACCACCAATGATGCTGATCGAGTCGCTGTCGGCCACGGCTTGGGCGACAGTTTTGGTGCCTTCGTCCATCGGGGGTTTCTCAAACACGCCCATGGGACCATTCCAAACCACCGTCTTGGCATCTCGGATCACGGCGGCGTATTTCTTGGCTGTTTCCGGACCGATGTCAAATCCCTCCCAACCGTCTGGAATCTCACCGGCGGCGACAACCTGTTTGTTGCATCCAGCGATGTCACCAAAATCATCTCCACAGTGTGTGTCGACAGGCAGGTGCAGTTTGTCACCCCCTTTGGCAATCAATTCCTTTGCCAGGTCGACCTTGTCTTTTTCAATGAGGCTGCCGCCGACCTGACCACCTTTGGCTAGTGAAAATGTGTAGGCCATGGCGCCGCCGATCAGGACTGCGTCGCAGATGCCAAGCAGATGATTGATCACATTGATTTTGTCACTGACCTTGGCACCTCCGAGGATGGCGACAAAGGGTTTCGCCGGAGTGCCGATGGCGTCACTGAGGTACTGAATTTCCTTGGCGACCAGATGCCCGACGACACGTGGTTTGCCCGCCATGGATTGAGGCACAGCAACCATGGAGGCATCGCTTCGGTGGCAGGTGCCAAATGCGTCGTTGCAGTATCCGTCGGCGAGCGCGGCCAGTTTTCCGGCAAAATCTTCACAGCCCTTTTTCTCTCCGGCGTTGAACCTCAGGTTCTCAAGTACCAGCACCTGACCATCGGTCAGGCTACCAGCCTTGGCAACGGCGTCTTCACCAATGGTGTCGCTCGCCATGGCGACAGGTTGGTCAAGCAAGCCTGCGAGACAGCTGGCTGCGGGTGCCAAACTGAATTTTTCTTCGAACCCGTTTCCACCCGGCCGACCCAAATGGCTGATCAGAATCAGTTTCCCGCCGCGATCGATCACGCTCTTGATACTGGGCAAGGCCATGCGGATGCGGCGGTCATCAGTGATTTGTTGGGATTCATCCAAGGGCACATTGAAGTCCACCCGCATCAGGATGGTTTTGCCAGCAACGTCAATTTGGTCGATCGTCTTCTTCGCCATTTTCAGGTGTCTCGTAGTTTTCGCGTCGTAAGTACCGGATTCTGGGTCGCACGTTCGGGGTCGAGGGGCACGATCCGGGTGAAACCTATCGCTGATTCAGCGATTTTCAGTCGGACTGGATTATCGGCAAACCACGCCGGGTGTCGAGTACGCCTTTTGGTGCCTTGATTGAATGTGCTGAATTCCTCAACTCTGGTCGCCCTAGTAACCGAAAAACCATCACAGGCCTTGTACGCAGCACTCAACTCGCGAAGGGAGAATCCGTCGCGGGCGGACGCTTCGCCAAAGGTGGACGAGAGTGCGTTACACGTTGAGGGGACATCGGTGGCGGGGGGATTAGTCCGAACTTTCGTTCGTGGATGCTGTTTCTGCGCGTTTAGCGTGGTGTTGCAAGCATCTTGCGCCCAGGCTGCCGATCGAGGTGGTTTCCTGTTCCGTAGTGATTCAGGGTTTCGGAGTTCGAGCTCCCAGCGTCAGCAGGTGATTGCCAGCCTGCCATTGAATCGTTTGACCCAGCAGGCTCAGCAACGGATTCTTTCGGTTGCAGAATCGCCCACCCTCTATCGGAAATTGCCAACACAGGCGATCGACTGTGATCCCGACATGTTCACCTTTCTGTCCCGCAATGCTGAGGTGCTGGTTGGCATATGGGAATTGATGGGCATTAGCTCAGTCAACACCCGCCGGACTGGGCCCTACCAGTTCGAGGCTCAGGATGGCACCGGTACCAAGTGCAATATCGATTTGGTTTACGGTGACCCGCACCTGCACATCTATGTTGCCGATGGCAGTTACGACGGCAAGATGGTGACTAAGCCTGTGCGTGGTCGTGGTGTCTTTGTACTCCGCAGTTCGTACGCCATGTCTGCCAACGGTCGCACGACGGTCACTGGTTCGATCGATTGCTTTGTGAAAATTGAGAGCTTGGGTGCTGATTTGATTGTCCGAACCCTGAGCAGTCTGATTGGTCGATCAGCTGACAATAATTTCATCGAGACGGCCCGGTTCGTGGCACAGATTTCCGAAGCTTCGGAAAGGAACACGCCCGCAATGATCGATGTTGCTTCCCGCTTGCCACAGGTCAGTGACAGCACTCGACAGCGGTTCGCGAATGTCGTTCGAACAGTTGCACACCGTGGGCTGGAGCGTGAGCGACTGAAGGTTGGCGTGCCCGTTGTGCTGCGGAGCGAAGAGTCTTTGTCGTCATCAAATACCGCGTTCCAGTGATCGGCAGTGGGTCTTGATCCACATCCGCATTCTTCATGCAGGTCAAGCCAGTGGAAACTTCTGTGCTTGTCGTGTCAGTGTCCGGACTTTAGCGGCGACTTATATCGATCGCCAGTTGCGTACACAGAGCTGCGAGGTGACGCGGACCGGTTCCGCAGCATCCACCGATAATCGAGGCTCCGGCAGTGACCCATTCCTGTGCGTGGTTGGCGTAAGTTTGAAAGCCGAGGTCACCGTCTGCTCGCCAGCCGATATCGTCATCAGGGCTGCCGGCGTTTGCATAGGCTCCCACAGGGACGTTGATCCCTGATTCGACGACAGCCTTCACAAAGCGGAGGGTGTCGATTGCAGGCGTGCAATTTACCAGCACAGCTGCCGCGCCTTGATCAACGGACAATGTAGCGAGTTGTGCCATGGTCGAGGCAGACATCAGATTTGCCTGTGGGCCAGCCGTCAGTGCCACCCAGGTTTCAATCCCACAGGCCACGGCCGCTCTGACCGCGGTGAGCGTTTCTTCGGGGTGGCAGAACGTTTCGCAAAGCAGCAGGTCGCAACCGGCGTTGGTCAGTGTTTCTGCCATCTCGCGGTGTTCGGCTTCGGATTGAATGCCGGGTGATAAATCGGGACGGTAGCAATCTTCAACCGGTGCCATGCTGCCGGCGACACGATGGTGCTTTGGAATGGCATTCCGTGTTAGCGAGACAGCCTTTTCGGTCCGTTTTTGCCAAGACGAACCGCTGGCCCGACGGTTGGTCCGAAACGTATTGGCCGTGTGAACGGTGGCGCCCAAACGGGCATAGTCGCGGTGAATTGCGGTGATCAGATCAGGGGCTGTTTCGATTGCCGTTGCACTCCAGCAATCGTGTGCTGGTGGGATGCCGCGGGCTTCCAATTCGGTTCCCAGTGGGCCATCAAGCAGCGTGATCATTCTGCTCCTGCGGCAACTTTGTCAGCGGCGATCTGTTTGGCGCCTGTAAGGTCCAGTTTGCCGGTTCCCAGCATCGGGATTTCGTCGATCTCGAGAAAACTGTCCTGAGCGGGAATGTACAGGTTCGGTAAGCCAGCCTGACTGAGTGTTTTTCGGATTTCTGTGATGTCCTTTTCAGTCTTCCGATGCAGGACAATCAGACGCTCGCCCTTTTTGGCATCTGGCAAAGCGGTGACGCACAAGCGAACTTCTTCGTCGTCATCGCTTTCGCGAAAGCACCGACTCAGTTCTTCTTCCACGCGCACATGGGGAACCATCTCGCCGCCGATTTTCGAAAACCGACTCAGGCGTCCCGTGATGTGTATGAAACCTTCTGTGTCGATGTGTGCAATGTCTCCAGTGACGTACCAGCCATTCTTGATCGTGGCGCGGGTAAGATCCTCTCGATTGGCGTAGCCTTGCATCACATTCGGGCCAGAAACCAGCAGCATGCCGTCCTCACCAGACTCCAGTTCATCATCGGTATCGGGCGTCACAACTCGCGCACAGACGCCGGGCAAGGGGCGACCCACTGATCCTTCCACCCGATCGGGCTGAAACTTTGCTACTGAGCGGGAAGGTGGGATGTTGACAGACACCAGAGGGCTAAGCTCGGTGGCACCATATCCTTCAACTGGCCGCACGCCGAATTTGTTTTCGAATGCCTCGAAAAGTTCTGCCGGCATTTTTTCTGCTCCGACGACGACGGCATCGAGTTTGGCAAACTGTTCGGGTTTGACTCGACGCAGGTAGCCACGCAAGAACGTTGGTGTACCGAGTAGCACTGTCACGCCGAACTTCTCGGACAATTTGCCAACCTGTTTTGCATCCAGCGGATTGAAGTGGTAGACACCACAAGCGCCAAGGGTCTGGACGGCCCACAGCGTCACGGAGTAACCGAACGAGTGGAAAAATGGCAGGATGCCAAGGACGGTATCTTGAGAGGTCAAACGCACGGCACGATCAATCGCGTCGACGTTGTGGCTGATGTTGGCATTGCTCAGCATAACGCCTTTGGGCATGCCCGTTGAGCCGCTTGTGAAAATCACAGTCAGTAAGTCATCTGCCTGAATCTTGTGCAAACCCAGGATGCGGTCGAGCAATGCGGCTGGGATCAGATTGGCCTGAATGAATGCGATCGTCTTGTCGAGTTTAGTGACCTTGTCGCGCAATGAGTCAAGCATCACTACATCAGCGTCGACCTTCAGCCCGGTCTTGCTGATGAATTTTTCAGTTGAAAGTACATGCTTGACACCCACGTCCTTGATGCAGTGGTTGATCACATCGCTGCTGACGGTGTAGTTCAGATTGGCTGCGATTCTGCGATCCAAGGCCAAAGCGACATTGACGGCAACGCCACCCACGCTGGGTGGCAACAGGACGCCAACGTATTGCTCATCCGACGCAAAGACTTCACGTCGCAAGACACGTCGCAGGGCGAGGACGCGAGCCAGCATGGATCGTCCACTTGCTTTCTGACCGAGGGAGTCGATCGCCTGCATTGCCATGCCCCGTTTGCGCCACACGCGAATCACGCGTTTTGCCAGGATTGGAAATTCACGACGATTCAGAATGGTCGCTTCGGCGCCAAGCGAAAGAACTTTTGAACGAACCTTTGATAGGGAAGTGTCCGCCGACAGTGGCTTGCCAATGTGAAGAGTCAACTTGCGACGGAACTTGGTGGGCCATTTGTAAAATAGTTTTCCGCCAGAGTGGCTAAAGATGCTGCCCCACATGCCTTCCATGTACATGGGTAGAATGCAGCCATCGGTGCCCTTGAGGATTTTTTGATAGCCCGCTTTGAAAGCCTGCAGTTGACCAGAGCGGGTAAGTGTGCCTTCCGGGAAAATCCCGATCATGTCGCCAGCCTTGACCCCTTCGCGACCTGTTTTTAATGCCCGCCCAATCGATTTTGGGTTCGCGCTCATCATGATCGTGTCGAAGTTGCCGGCTAGAAACTTCAAGATCGGATTGTTGAAATTGCCGCCATCAACCACAAAGCGAATGTTTCGGGGCAGCATCCATAACAGGATGGCACCATCGATCCACGACACATGATTGATCACCGCTACACATCCCTGATCCTTGGGCAGGTTCTCTAAGCCCACCAGTTGCTTGCGGTAGAGCACATGAAGTAGCAGCGCAAAGGGCAGTCGGGTCATGGTTCGGGGGGCCATGAGTGTCAGCAATCCGAGCACGACGGCAATGGTTACCACGATCGAGAGAAAAATCAGCCAACCGTTCACGCGGGGAGTCCTAATGGGAGGTCAAACAGGGCATTCGTCGCAGCATAGACTACAGGATTGCAGTTCACAGTACGACTCGAGTTCCTGAGTGAAATTGCTTGGCCGGGGGAAATATAGTGAGACACCGGCGTTTGTCGGAAGGCTGGATCATCAGTAACCCGAGATCAGCAAGCCAGACAGGGATCGGGTATCTAGCTGGGGTTCTGAAATCTGTCTGGAAATCAGCATCAGACTTTCATCAGCAGCCAGTGGCTCTGGGACAGAGAGCCCACCGTTCGCTCTTTGATGCGGCAATACTTCAAAATGCCGTCTGACTGGATTCCCCTCCTGTGACTTGGCTGGCGGAGATGGCTGCAGGGTTTACTTGCCCGCCGGCTTACTTGCCCGCTGGCTTACTTGCATGCTGGCTTACTTGGCAAAAAGTTGCGTCATGTCTGCGAAGGACTTGAATTCCAGTGCGTTACCTGAAGGGTCGAGGAAAAACATGGTAGCTTGTTCACCTACTTCACCTTCGAATCTGATGTAGGGATCGATTTTAAATTCGATCTTCGCATCGACCAGTCGGTCCCGCAGAGATTTCCACGCGTCCATGGTCAAAATGACGCCGAAGTGCGGCACGGGGACGGCGTGTCCATCCACCTCGTTGTGATGTGGCTGTGTCGACAGATTTGGATCCAGATGCGCGACCACTTGATGACCGAACAGATTAAAGTCGATCCATGCTTCACTGCTTCGGCCCTCCGGCAATCCGAGCAGTTCCCCATAAAATTCGCGAGCTTCGGGTATGTCTCGGACGGGGAACGCAAGATGAAAGGGCTGTGTGGACATCGATTATGATCGGGATTCTTGGGGTGGCATATCGCAGGTGAGCCAGCTTACACGTTACCATCTCTGGACCGAGTCTGTCTTTCCCACCTGCCCAACAATCCCACCTGCTCGACTTTGACTGTTTTTCGCTGTTTCGTTTTCGTCTAGTGGTGCCATTGGCGGCATCTCACTTTCCTTGAACAGAAACCCCCGTTGCGATGGTTCACCCAATTAGAATTTTTCTGCCTTTCAGTTCGCTGCCGCTTGTTGCACTCGCATGGTCCGGATGCATGGTGGTCTTTTCAGGCCACAGTTTGATTGCAGAAAGGCCTTCGATTGCTGCTTCTGATTGGCCGTGGTGGCGTGGTCACGAGCAAACGGGGATCGCTGCGTCGGATCAGCAACCACCATTGCGTTGGAGCGAGACAGAGAATGTTCGTTGGCGTGTTCCCGTGCCTGGCCGGGGCCACGGTTCACCAACTGTTCTTGGTAATCAGGTGTTTTTAGCAACCGCTGATCCGTCACGCGAAGAGCAGTTGGTGATCAGTTTCAATCGGCAAACAGGAGAAAAGAACTGGCAGACAGCGGTGCATTCAGGAGGATTTTCGAACAAGAGTAAAAACAAACTGAACAACAAGGCATCGCTTGCTTCATCGTCGGTTGCCACCGATGGTCAAAAACTGTTCATCAATTTTTTGAATGATGATGCTTTGTGGACGACTGCCCTCGATTTGAAAGGCCAGATTCTCTGGCAACAACGAATCTCAGACTACGTTTTGCATCAGGGATATGGCGCGTCGCCTGCCATTTACGGGCCGCTTGTTATCGTTACGGCGGACAACAAGAGCGGCGGAGTCGTGGCTGGTTTGAATCGTAACACCGGTGCGGTTGTGTGGAAGCGGGAACGACCTGCAAAGCCCAACTACGCTTCGCCCGTCATCCTGAGGGCAGCTGGTCGCGACCAGTTGGTCCTCTGTGGATGTGATTTGGTGACAAGCCTGGATCCATTGAATGGAAAAGAGCTTTGGGAGGTCGCAGGATCGACCACGGAATGTGTGACCAGCGCTGTGACCGACGGCAAGCATATCTTTACCAGCGGAGGCTATCCCACCAATCATGTCTCGGCGGTAGCTGCCGATGGTTCCGGGAAAATTGTGTGGCAAAATAATAGTCGTGTTTACGTTCCCTCGATGCTGCAGCGTGACGGCTACCTGTACGCTACTCTTGATGCTGGTATCGCTGTCTGTTTTCGTTGCGAAGATGGCAAAGAAGTCTGGAAGTCGCGTCTGGGAGGCACGTTCAACAGTTCACCCATCATGGTTGGTGACCTGGTTTATGCAGCGAACGAAGAGGGTCAGACGTTTGTGTTCAAAGCAAGTCCGAAATCATTTGAGAAAATTGCAGAAAATCGTTTGGGAGAGAGCGTCTTTGCGACTCCTGCGATCTGTGGTGGGAACATTTACACTCGCGTTGCACATCGTCAAAACGATCAGCGTCAGGAATATCTGTACTGTCTCGGTGAGTAACTTGGCAGGCGGTATCCCCGTCAGCCTGATCAATCGTCAGACCGTCAGCAATCACGCGAGCCTACCAGAAATTGCCCTGTTCGCGTCGATGGGCAGTGCCGTACTGGTAACCCGTTTTGCTATGCTTGTCGATTCTGGTCATGATGTTGCGGTCATTGCTGTGATGCCGCACGTCCCTGATGTGATCAGGTGAGTCATCCTTTCCCGTTTCGTTTCAAGCAGGTTTTGAATTTGGATATCCCAACTCGTCTGAAGGAAGTTGCATCGCGTTTGGTCGATCAGCAACATGCGAGGGTGATTGTGCCGCCTCAACGACCTGGCACGGGACATTGGTTTGGCGGGGGTAACCTTGTGCAGGACCAGAATGGCAGTTTGTGGCTGACGGGCCGATTTCGTAACCAAGGTGATTCAAGAACTGGTTTGGGGGCAGGTGAACGCGGTCTTGAACTTGCAATCTATCGGTCCGATGACGGTGGTCATAGCTTTCAACAGGCACTCACCTTGACCAAGGCAGACTTGAATGTTGAATCGAGGAAAGTTCTGTCCATCGAAGGAACGGCGCTGCGGTTGGTGGACGGCGGGATCGAGCTCTTTGTGTCGACTGAAAAACAGGGAATCGGTTACCCTGACGAAGTGCAGTCGTACCTGAAGCCCGGGACAGGCGTATGGACGATTGATCGCCTGTCTGCCGAGTCAATTCCGCAGCTTGCCGAGGCCAACGTCGAGACCATTCTGGAAACGGATGATCCACGTTTTATCCATATCAAAGATCCTTTTCTGAGCCGCCATCGCGGTGCTGACTGCTTGCTGTTTTGCACTCATCCTTTTTGTTGGACCAGTTCCAACACTGGATATATTGTTCTGGATCACGAGCCATTGGATGTGGGTAATGCCAACCTGAAGTTCTTTCCACGTGGATTCACATGGGATGTCGCCATGACTCGTGGCACTTCGCTGGTGTCCTTGCCAAGTGTTGGTGTCCTCGCCGATCTGGATGTGCAACTTTTCTTCTATGACGGTGGCGAGTGTGTTCGCGATCTTGATCAGCATCAGACAGCTGTGAAACGACCACGTGGCTATTCCTGTGAGGAACTCGGTGGCGTTGCCTTTTGTCTGGACGGTGACCTCGATAGTGTGCAACGGCTGTCAGTCAACGAACCGATGTTTGTCAGTCCGCATGGCACTGGATGCAGCCGGTATGTCGATGTTCTGGAAACGCCTGAACATTACATCGCTAGCTGGCAGCAATCCCAACAGGATGGTTCTCAGCCATTGGTGATGAACGTGGTACCACGTGCTGAAATCGAAGACCTGTTGAGGGCCTGACGTGTGCGCCCTGACCGCAACCTCAGGGTAACGGCGTGATGAAAATCTCGCTGAAGACGAATTGTGTTCCCATTCCGGTAAGGACCGCGAGTTCAAGCAGGACTGGCCATCGAGCCGGGGCTCCACGCATCATCTGGCCGCCGATCAAGACCACCATGGCGGCCGACGCGATCGCGAACGGCACCCACCCTGCAGTCAGCAGCAGGACGTATCCGCACAGCAGCACAAAACAGGTGATTGCGATGTCGGGTCGTTTCTTGAAGTCCTGATTCAGGATCGGCAATTCTGCTGGCTGGCAAGTGTCGCGGCGCAACCTGCTTTCGATCAGCGCCCAAATGAAAAACAGGATGACCAAGATGCCGACATAGAGCGTGAAATCGGGAAGCGAGGACTGTTCTTGCTCGGCCACTGCGTTGAATTGGCTGACCGTTTCACTCAGCCGTTTTTGAAACGTCGCGCCGCGATCAAAGGTGGGGTCCATTCGCAAACGAGCTAATTCGGCCAGCACCGTCTGGTTGTTCATCGCCTTACCCAGCACATCGGCCCAGAAATCCAGAATCGCTCTTGGTGTTTCCTTGGGCGCCCACCAGTAATTGGCGTTGGTGAGCACAACGGGGACATCCATTTCGACCGCGGTGGGGACATCCGGTATCGACTCATGCCGGTCATTGCTCAGCAAGGCGATCGCACGAATGTTTCGGTCGGCAGGGGTTCCCGCGACACCGCGGAAGTCGAGGTACTCTGAAAGTGAAAAAATCCCTGCTTCCAGGTGGCCACCGAGGATCTTGCTGTAACGGTCTGCACCACCGCCCGCTGAGACAATGGTGAATTTGGCGCCGGGCAATCCCTTTTGAAGTTGCAGTGTTGTAAAGAAGGCGGGGGCGCCTTTGTTGGCTCCAAAGCGGATGGTTTTGGGGTTGTCTTTGGCGGCTGTCAGCAGATCGATGATATTCGTGATTGGTGAATCATCCCGTACCAGAATCACCATCGACATTTCACCGGTCATGGCAATGGCTTCGAATGCCTCGGGCCCATAGTCAACCGTTTCCGCCAGCTTGGCCGTGATGATCGCATTGTGATGACAGAGGATTTTGTAGCCGTCCGGTTCAGCGTTCTTGATCTCACGACTGCCAATGGTTCCGCTGCCACCGGGCTGATTGATGATGACCAGTGGTTGCTCCACGAGTCGGTCCTCCGAGATACCCATTTGCAGTATCCGAACGAACGTGTCACTGCCACCACCTGCGTCGTAGGGCACGACGATATGAATGGGTCGGTCTGGATAACCGTTGGCCGTTTCCTGCGAGTTGGAACGAACCAGTTGCCATCCGATTAATGCCACGATGGCTGAGATGACAGTCACATGCCAAATGAGCATTGGTCTTTTCATTCGGTTGCCTCCTGCTTGGCCGACATGCGTGATTTCAAATGGGGAACCAGCAGCATGATGATCGCAATCACGATGAACACCAACGACAGTGGTTGGGTAATGATCGGCAGGAAGCTTCCGTTGGAGGATTGAAGTCCAAGGCTCAGATTTTCTTCGGCAATGGGGCCGAGCACAAATCCAATGATGAACGGTGCCAGTGGGATACGACAGGATTCGAGCAAAAACCCCAGAACACCAAATCCCAGCATGACCCAGACGTCGAACAGTCGATTGGAGAGTGCAAAGGATCCGATCACACAAAAGCAGAGGATCACCGGCAGCAGGTAGGGTCTGGGAACATGCACAACCTTCGCCAGCAGACGCATCGACAGCAGCATGGTCGCCGCCATCACAATGTTGGCAATCAGCATCGCTCCCATGATTGTGTAAACCATATCAGGGCTTTCGCTGAAGAGTCGCGGGCCAGGTTGCAGTCCATGAATGACCAGGGCACCCAGTAGAACGGCTTCCACAACACTGCCGGGCAATCCCATCGCGATCAATGGAATCAGTGCACCGCCGATAGTTGCGTTGTTGGCAGCCTCTGATGCAACCACACCGTCTTCGTGACCGGTGCCATATTTTTCCGGTGTCTTCGAAAGACTCTTGGAAACACTGTAAGCGGTAACCGAACCAATGTTGGCACCAATGCCCGGCAGGATACCAATCCACGTTCCGATGATCGATGATCGAATCAGGTTGACGCCATGTTTGACAATATCCCGGAGGCTCAGAAAGACACTTTCATTCCCAAGTTCAATGGGCGTTGTTTTTTGTTCAATGTTGGTGATGTCCCGCAAAATCTGATTGACCGCAAAGAGTCCAATCAGTACCGGCAGAAGTTGAAAACCGTCATTCAACTCGGTGATGCCGAAGGTCAATCTGGTTTGGCCGGTTGCCACATTGATGCCGGGCATGGCGAGAAAAATGCCAAGAAATCCAGAGAACAGTGACTTGGACAGTGATTTGCCACCAATGGTTGCGATGAGTACCAACGCCATCATCACGAGTGAAAAGTATTCGAAGAATCCAAACTTCGATGAGAGCCTGGCAATGGGACTGGTCAGGAGAACCAGAAACGCCCATGAAACCATGCCACCGACCAGTGAAGCCATCACTCCCAGACCCAGAGCACGCCCCGGTTTCCCTTGCTGGGCCATCGGGTATCCGTCCAACGTGGTGATAATGGAGGCTGGTGTGCCTGGCATCCTGAGCAGCGTCGCGGTGATCATGCCACCGCTGACAGCCCCGACATAAATGCTGATCAAAAATGCCATCGATAACAGAGGATCAGCGCCATAGGTCAGTGGCAGAACCAACGCAATCAGCATCGTGCCGGTCAATCCCGGGACGGCGCCGACAAAAATACCCAGCGCAGTGCCCAATACCACCACCACAATCCCAGCGGGACTTGCGAGAACCGAGACTGCTGTTTCCAGACCGGGGACGGTCGCTAGTAAAGAGAGAGAAGGTGTCACACGCGCGCCTGTTCGATACCGTCCAGTGAATCCAGAGCCTCGCTGCGTCTGGAAAGCAAGTGTTGGATCTCAGAAGTCGAATCGTCAGACATCACTCGGGTGCCGGCGATGGCGGTCTGCTCGATCTGGTCGGGTCGTCTGGCACCCACAATGGCACTGGTGACCTCGCTTCGACGCAGCACCCATGCAATGGCCAACTCGGCTACCGTCCAGCCCAGTTCAGTGGCGATCCGATTCAGTCCCTCGACAAACTCAAGATTGATTTCCAGTTGTGGAGACTGGAATCGGGGGTCGCGACTACGGTGGTCGTTGGCCGATAGCGAGCTTGCACGCGCTATATCAAAACCACCCGTCAGCAGACCTTTCCCCATCGGACTGTAAGCGACCACCCCAATGTTCTGTTGACCGCAAAACGGCAGAATCTCAGCTTCGACTTCCGAGGAAATCATACTGTACGGTGGTTGCAATGATGCGACGGGATGAATGCGTTGCAGGCGTTGTAGTTGCGATACGTTGTGGTTGGAAACGCCGATATGGCGTACCTTGCCTTGCTGCTTGAGATCAACCAAAGTTGACCAACCCTCTTCGATCTCATCGTCCGGTTGCGGCCAATGCATCTGGTAAAGATCAATGCAATCCACCTGCAGCCGTTGCAGACTGGCTTCGCATTCTGAAATCACACTGTCGCGTTTCAGCGATTTCCCCACCTTGCCATCGCCTGCATTGGTGCGACCGCATTTGGTGGCGATCAGCGGTCGATCCCCGCTCGGTAAACTTGCGACTGCTTTGCCCACCAGTGTCTCGCTTTTTCCGAGTCCATAAATAGCAGCTGTATCGATCCAGTTCACTCCCAAGTCCACGGCTCGTTTGATTGCAGCAATCGCCTGATCATCATCCTGATCGCCCCAACCGAAGGCCCAGTCGCCCCCGCCAATCGCCCATGTGCCCAAACCAATGACGCTGAGATTCAGATCAGTGCCGCCGAGAGTTCGCGTTTGCATGAATGTTTGTCCTGAGGGAAATGGGAGTCGTTGTGCTGCCCTCCCCATCTTACTATGCAGCGATTTACTCCGCGACTCCGGGCACATGCGATCGTCACCCGGTGGGTGCAAAATCTGTAATGCATGAACTTCGCCGTATCCGGGAACGGTCAAGCGACCGGTCGTTGGAGCAAGTCTGTGGTTTTCCTGCCTAATAATTGTGGAGTTGATACGTTGTGTTTGGCAGTCATGAACCCTCTGCACCCCGATCCGTTGGCAGTGGCATGAATGAACAACAGAATGCAACGACGATGGAATATGAAGCTTCTGCATGCGGATAAAGTGCTGTTGAAATAATTCAAGTGCAGTGCTTGTTGAGGAGACAACCTATGAATATGGATCTTTTGACCGGTGTATTGCAGGAAAGAAATGCGTTGCCACGCGTTTTTCCCTGCTGGAGATCACTCGCAGGCTGTGAGGCAATGAAAGTATTCCTTCCCGTTTTCGTGCTTACTCTGTCTCTGGCACCGGTTTTAGATGCAGGGGCATCACGCGTCTTTGCCGACAGATGTGTGCCCGAAACTTCCGTTGCTGCATCCAACCAGCGGTTCACAGTGGATGGCCGATGGGATCGTCAGAGTGGCAATTGGATGTACTCCTTATACGATCTTGAAACCGGTAAAATACAGAACGGGCCGCTACCTTTACTACTTAGGGGACACGCGCACCTGTATTTCTTTTTGAGCGACGGCGGCAAACGCTTTGCCGTGTTGGATGCGACGGCAGGGCGTCACCTTACTAATCGATTGATGACTTACACGTCGGATGGAAAGCTCATCTCATCCCTCGGCGTTCGGGATTTGCTTACCCCATCTGAACAGGCCAAAATCATGTTCTCTGTAAGTCATCTGCGTTGGCTGAAACGGGATCCCGAACCCCAGTTTTCAGATGCGGTTGTTGAACAGGAACGGGACTCGGTGATCCTGCCTGCGGCAAGCCCATACGGGAAATACAACTCGCAGAAAAATATGGTTACTTTCACGACCCTGGCGGGTCGGAAGGTGTCAGTGGCCCTTGCTGATGGGAGGGTTATCCAGCGTGCTCAAACCGACCAGGAAGGATCGGAAGAAGAGTAGACGGCGCATGCTGGGTCGCCTGCCGCCAGGAATCGCCGACTATGCAGGGTTTTTATCCATGGCTGCGTTGGAACGTCTGCCAATCAGCAGTTTGATGATGCACGTCGCGAAAAGGCTGATGAGCGAAGCGACGGCGATTTCCAATGGCAGCCAATGAATTCCGTAGCTGCGG
>Ga0315334_10000648_pt1 | contig 21189 bp, 6 predicted proteins | sample M150034915metaG_FD_205555 | JGI IMG/M metagenome (GOLD analysis project Ga0315334, IMG submission 205555) | Ammonia-oxidizing marine archaeal communities from Monterey Bay, California, United States - M1 500m 34915 | ecosystem: Environmental > Aquatic > Marine > Intertidal zone | place: USA... | reverse complement strand
ATCAATTCTTGAATGACAGGATATGCAGGCTGGTTTGTTCCGATGGTCTGAAATGCGTTCTTTGAGTGTCATTTCCAGAATTCTGGGATCCGTCAGATCGACTTCCGGAACATTGGGTGGCGGCGGCGGCGGTGGGTCGTGCAGGACACGGTCCAGCAACCAGACACCTCGTTTGAGCGGATGAGAATCTTTGCCATCAGAGTTCATTGCCAAACTGGCGGAAGCTGTCAATATCCCGCCACGATTCACTTGGGACTCGACCGGGACCTGCCTGAAATGGGGACCATACACTCCACGAATCCCATAGTGGCGTGCCATCCGTTCATTGACCACAACGTAATCGCAATGAATGAAATCCATGACACTGGTGTTGCGATCCAACACATCCTCAAAAAATGCGACCGGTTCTTTCTTCATGGCTTCCAACAGTGAACTGTCCGTGACATGCGTCACGCTATTCAGTCCATCCAGACCGAGCCACTGCTGAACAAAACTTTCAGAGAAGCGGTTTGAACGAGGATCTGCAAGCATCCGCGTCACCTGTGCCGTCAGTGTCTCAGGGTTCGTCAGTCCGCCCTGCCTTGCAAGCTGCAGTAATTCCTCGTCGGGAATACTCGACCACAGAAAAAACGAGAGCCGACTAGCAAGTTCCACGTCGCTGATCTTATCTCTGCTTCCGGAAGCATCAGAGGATGCCTGGGAGGAAGCATATTGAGTCACATAAAGAAACTCGGGCGTGGCCAAGGCTGTTGCCAATACCTCCAGCATCGCATCTTCGAACGTCAGAAACTCTGGACGATAATCGGAAAACAGAACCATGAACTGATCCACTTCCTCCGCACTGACAGGTCGACGCCAAACGCGATCAAGAAAACGGGTTAGCACTTCCCGTCCATAGATTGACTCATCATTCCTGTTTTCACTGGCAATGAAAATGTCAGTATGAGATTTGGGCGGCCATTGATCGTAGTGGGGTGCGCTGATTTCGATGTGATCGACAAATACAAGCAGCGGCTCATGTCCGCCATTTGAATTGGATTCATTTCGAATGTGTAGAAATTCATCCCGTCGGGGGAACTTAGTCTCCAGCTTACGGAAAGGATTCCGTTGGATCTCGCTTAGTGGGATATCAAAGTGGATGTACTCTGGTTGATCAGCGGGCGCTGTCACGGACAGGTCTCGCGGGCTGATAACCTGAGAAAAATTCGCGTTATTGCTGGTGTGAGCGCTAAAAATCAAACGCAAACTCGCATATTCATCTGCGTTGATGGTCGTTCGCCCGGCGCGGATGCGAACACGCATGATTCCGTCATCGGGCAGGAAACGGTCCAAGTTCAATTTCAACTCATTGGACCGGGGAATGGCCAATACAACAGGTGAAACTGCTGGTGTCACGCCCGCCACTGCATCAGGTTCAGGTTTCGCGTTCGCATTGGAAAACAAAATGCCGTCACCTGTCATTTGATTAAATAAATGTTGCCTCTTTCGATTGTTATTGTAACTTTCATCGTCCTGATTGAACGTCTTCGGGTTATCTCCCGAGACTGCTTTCTCCATCTCCCTCTGCATCGAAATATTGTAGGTGACTGTAGTCGGGCGTTCGCCACTGACCGTCACTCGCTTGAGCGCCTCAAGCCCAACTTCACGATAGAACTCGAATTGCATTGCAGACATCTGCAGCATCTCGGAACTGTTCATGAAACCGTCCTCGGATGCGGTTTCCGGAGGCAGGCTATTGCCGAGCGGATATGGCAGTCCAAGTAAATCTTGCAGAGCGTAGTTGTATTCGTATTTCGTCATGCGGCGGAACGAAGTGTGCTCCGAACTGCTGCGACGTACCAGCGACGCCTTATTCATTTCGTCACTGATCCACTCCACCATTTTGCTGCGATCGGTCTCGGCCAGTTCAAACTCTGCCTCATCCTCTGGCGGCATCTCTGAATTGCTCAGAACCTTGTAAATCCCACGCCAACGTTTCACGTCTGCACCCGTTAACAGATCCGGATCCAATTGGTCGACGCGAAGATTGCCATGCGACGTTTCCGGACCGTGGCAGGCGACACACTTCTTCGCCAGAACGGGACCAACAGACTTCTGATACTTCGATAGATCCGCCTTGGGAATCGCATCCGTGATCTTGGTGGGAATTTTCGATGCGTTGAGAAAACTGGATTTCGACCGCCCCATCAATCTGACCTCCTCCAGAGTCGCGGGAGTCGTGTCAGCTAGCGCCGCCAAACTCCAGCATACGCTGGCCAGAAATAACAGGATTGTGATTTCCAAATACTTCATTGACTGTCTTTCCTTCTCAGTCGTCTCCGCGAGCCTAAACTACGTACTCATGTTCGTCGCACGCCTGTCACGACTTGGCTGGGCGGCGAACGCCCGTCGCAGCAGGGCAGTTCGGCAGTTCGGCAGGTGGGCAGGTGGGCAGGTGGGCTGTTCGGCAGGTGGGTATTTGCCCCACGCGTTGCCACGGAAAACTCACTAGATCCTGCTCTCAGGTAGCATAGCAAGCTCGCTTTATATTCTAACAGCATATTCCAAGTAGTGACCCGCCGCGAACCCTATTTCGGAGACGTCACTGCGAGTTTAGTTGGGTCAAGCAGGTCGCGCCGACATTCTGCTCCGGATCCACCCACGATGTTCGCACCACTTGCCTTTAACTGCGGCTCAGAGAACGATCATCGGGACCTTGGATGTCCCCCTGGCGGCAGCCATTGCAAATCGGTCGCAACCATGCAAATTCACGCCTCACAGTGGGCTTGATGATCACACATGCTACCATGCTGAATTCTGGAGCGTCATTTCGGTGGTTGCTCTGCTTAAGTCTGTTGTTTCGGGATTCTAAGTAAGCATGCCTCACTATCGACTGCTAATTTCTCTGCTGGCCATTTCGATTTTCCATGCTAACGTGACTGCAGAGGACTGGAAGGATAACTTCCAAACTCCATTTGAAAGCAGCGATGGTTGGCAAACTGCTGACTACGAAGCTGCGATTCGATACTACCAGCGATTGGCCACAACGTGCCAGCAGGTAACGGTCCACAAGATGGGCAAGACCGACAGCGGTCTTCCGCTGCACCTTGTCTTGATCACTGGCGGCAAACCCGTTGACATTGACAACGTGCGCAGTGATGCGAGATCGGTCATGTTGATCAACAACGCGATACACCCTGGCGAGCCTGATGGAGTGGACGCTTCCATGGCATTCGCTCGCGATCTTGCCTTTGATGCCCCACGATACGCCGCCGATTTGGACAAGGTCATCATCGGGATCATTCCGATCTACAACATAGGCGGAGCGCTGAATCGCAACACAGGCACACGCGCCAACCAAAACGGGCCCCGCGAATACGGTTTTCGAGGAAATGGAAGAAACTACGACTTGAACCGCGACTTCATCAAGTGCGACACCCTCAACGCTCGTAGCTTCGCACAAATATTCCATCTTCTGGATCCAGACCTCTTCATCGACACGCATGTCAGCAACGGCGCCGACTATCAGCATGTGATGACCACATCCCAAAGCCAAAAAGACAAACTCGGTCTGCAATTGGGAGCGTACCTGCACGAAACATTTGAGCCTCGTCTTTTTGATGGGATGAAGCAGGCTGGTTTTCCGACCATACCCTATGTCAATTCCGGAGGTCGTCCGCCAGAGCAAGGATTTTCTCAGTTCCTTGAAACGCCTAGGTACTCCACTGGCTACACCGGCCTGTTCCAGACCATGGGTTACATGACGGAGACCCATATGCTGAAACCTTATCCACAGCGGGTACGGGCCACCCGAAAGTTTTTAGATCTGGCTATGGAACTACTGGCGGCAGAAGGCGAAACCATCCAGAAAATCCGCCAAGACGACCGTCAGACCTACCACAACCAGACAAGGGTTCCAATCTCTTGGGAAGTCGACGACAACAACCCTTCACGACTTGAGTTCCACGGTTACACGGCAAAACACATCGACAGCAAAGTTACCTCGGGAAAGCGATTACTGTACGACCGCCAACGACCGTTCATCCAGAATATCCCGTTTTTCAACAACTACAAAGTCAGCAAGTCAGTCAAGCTTCCTGCCGGCTATCTGATTCCACGCGAATGGCATTCTGTGATTGACTTGATGGACCTCAATCGCATCGAGATGCAAGTGATCGAAAAGGACCAGCAACTCGATGGAGAGGTTTATCGAATTGAAGCGGTTGAATCTCGGTCAGCACCTTATGAGGGGCACTATTTCCACGACCAAGTCAAGCTGTCAGTTGCCGCCGAGAAACTTTCTGTGAGAGCAGGCGACGTCATCATTCCCATCCATCAGGATCTCGCTCGCTATGTCGTCGAGACTCTGGAACCAGCGGCCATGGATTCCCTGTTTCGCTGGAACCGCTTCGATACAATATTGCAGCAGAAGGAGTACTTTTCACCCTACATCTTCGAGAACTCAGCCGAACAGATGCTGGCAGCCGATCCCCAGCTTGAGCAGGATTTTCAGTCGCTCAAAATCAAGGACGAAAAATTCGCCAAGGATAGGAAAGCCCAACTGGAATTTCTTTACAAGCGATCGAAGCACTACGAAACATCACATCGAAGATACCCGATCGCGAGGCTACTGAGCCTTCCCCAAAGGTGAGATCTCGCAGCAACGGTTGTGTCTCTGTTCCGACGTATGGATTGTGAAGTCCCGCCCGTAGAACCGACAACAACCGATAGACTGCTGCAGGGATTCTGGGCAATGGCGTCCAAGTTGACCCGCCATGAACTGCGGTCCGCCGTCTTGCCGTGCACCGCCCTGAATTGCCGTAAAATGAGCAGGCGGTATTGCCGTGAAATGAGCAGGCGGTGCATTGAAACTGACGGTTCCGGTGCCTTCGGTTATCGCAACTCGTAGGCTGTCAGCATCTGTTGGTCACGCACATAAAGCCGTCCACCGGCCACCACGGGATGGGCCCAACTGGGGCGTCCCTGACCCTCCATTTTCATACGACCATGTTCGCGATAATCCTCCGGACTCGCTTCCACCAACGCCAATTGTTGGTTCTCGCTCAACACGTAGAGCATTCCATCAGCAGCAACGAGTGAACCCTTGCCAACACTGCGGTCTTGCCATGCGATTTCGCCGGTCAAGAAATGGATGCAAGTCAGTGCACCGCCTCCGTTGGTGTACATGTAATCGCCAATCTTCACGATGCCCCCATGATGGATACCCATCTTCTTTTCAAAATAAACCTCGCTGGCAGATTGAATGCCACCTTCGCTGGAGATTTTTGCCAGTCCGCCCCCGGTGCCATAAGCACTGGCAACAAAGACGTGATCCTGATCAACAATTGGCGTACAGCAATTGGCAGTTCCGTTGTTTGCTCCACTGTATTGCCACAATACCTTGCCATCAGCTAAAGAAACTCCGAACGCAGTTTCGCGAGCAAACTGCACAACTTGCTCAACGCCTTGTATCGTGGCAAGGACAGGCGATGAGTAATGCGCTGCCTCTGTGTTTTCTTTGCTTTGCCAAACAACATTTCCGGTCAGTTTGTCGAGCGCTGCCAAGGTCCCATTCTTGCCACCGGGTGTGACAATCACCAAGTCACCGACAACCAGAGGTGATTCAGAAAAGCCCCAACCCGGCCGACCGCCCCCAAGATCCGTCGTGAGGTTGATGTGCCAAACCGTTTTGCCGGTTCTCAAGTCCAGACAGGTAACATCGCCGTTTCCGCCTTCCGCGTAGACAAGCTTTCCGTCAATCGTCGGGGTACCGCGTGGGCCATCACCCATGCCATTTCGATAACCACCATAAATGACTTCCAACTCGTCTCGCGTTAACTGACCGTCCCCGTTCTTGACGTTGGCTTCGTAATAAGCCGTCAGTTCGTCCGCGGACAGGATGCCATCCTTACCGGCCTCATTTTTCACAAAAAAGGCAATCAATTCTTCGCTGGTTAAAATCTCGTCCGACTTTTTCGTTTGTGGATCTCTCGCATCTGCCCGGCGAAAGATCCGATCAAGATAATTCTTTCGTGATTCCTTCATACTGACATTTCCGTCACTGTCTTCATCAGCTTGTTCAATGAGTTGCTTCGCACGTCGTTCAGCCAATTCGGACGCTTTTTCCTTGTCAGCTGAATCCATTCGACTGAACTGATCTCGAAACTGTTTGCGAGTCTCGGAGTAAGTCAGTTGGCCATTGTTGTCTTCATCAAGTCCGGCGAAAACGGCAGCGGCCCGAGCGGTCGCGTTGCCATCACCAAACTTGTCGTACTTTTGAAAATCCCAACCTAAACGAGAGAGTCCTTCGACCTCGTCGATCTTTCCGTCTGCGTTTTGGTCCATGTTTTTGAATTCGCCGTTCACTTTTTCAGCAAGGCTCTGCTCAAGGGGTTGTGGTTGAACCGCCCACACGCGAGCCCCATCGCTGACTTTCAAGGCAATGATATGTTCGACTCCGTTCAAGTCGCCCATCGTGACGATCAAGCCATCTTTGATGGCAACCGAACTGTATCCGACGCCCACATCGTCAACCTGCCAGGCAACCTTGGGCCCACCTTCCGGCCAGCTTTGCAATAAACCCTTATCGCTTGAGATACCGTTGCGTTCCGGTCCTCGCCACTGTGGAAAATCATTCGGACCCGAAGGTACCTCAGCCATGACGACTGTCGATGCAAACAACAGAGAAACAATGAAGCCGGATCGAGCCATGACATTAACCTTTGAGTGACACTACGTGGGACCTGCGGAGGTTCAGATCCGACGCTCGCGGCATTGAAGTGGGAGAAAACCTTGGACGAATGCTAAACCAATTCTTCGATCGGCTTACCATCTTCAATCATGTAGGTCGGTCGACCAGCCTGATTGGTAAACTGAATCCGACGATCGATCCCCAACACGTGGAAGATCGTTGCCATCAGATCCTGCGGTCGAATCGGCGTTGTCTTGGGGACGTCCACCTTTTCTGCAGATTCACCGACAACTTGCCCCATTTGAAGACCACCACCAGCGAAGGCGAGCGTGCTCAGCGGAGCCCAGTGGTCACGGCCACCGCCGCCATTGATCTTTGGCGTTCGACCAAATTCACCGCTGATCACCAACAGGGTATTGTCGAGTTGACCACGCTGATCGAGATCTTCAACCAAAGCGGAAACAGCCCGGTCGACTTCTGGCCCACGCTGGTCCATGGATTTTTTGATGTTTCCGTGCATGTCCCAACCACCGTAGTTGATCGAAACAAACCCGCATCCCGCCTCGGTCAGGCGACGTGCCTGCAGCATCTTTTCGCCCAATCCTTTGCCGTAACGGTCAACCACTCGTGGGTCCTCGTACTTCAGATCAAAGGATTGCTGGGACCGGCTGAGAATCAGGTTGAATGCCTGCTGTTCGAACGAATCCATCCCTTCCATCACACCACTGCGGTCAACCTCGCGACGGATGTTGTCGATGCCACTTAACAGGTCCCGCCGGCTATTGAGGCGGTTTTTATCAATTTGCAACGCCATGTTACGACGAGCTTCGCCACTGGGATCAAATGGACCATAAGCTGTTCCAAGAAAAGCAGGGCCATCTGCATAAACACCGTTCATCCGAACGTAGGTTGGCAAACCGGTCACGGGATGATTCGTTCCCCTGACTTTGGAAAGGATTGAACCCATGCTGGGCCGCAGCGGGATTCCACCATTATCGGCAAGGCGGTTGTCATAGCCGGTCATGACATAGTGGGTACCACCTGAATGACCGCTGTTGGTGTGCGAGAAAGAACGAACAAACGCCATCTTATCGGCGACTTTTGCCATCCGCTCAAAGTTGCCACCCAGAGTCACACCGGTAAGATTCGTTTTTACTTCACCAGTGACACTTCGGTACTCCGAAGGGGCAGTCATCTTGGGGTCGAAGGTTTCAACGTGCGTTGGGCCTCCGCTGAGCCATAGCCAGATCACCGACTTCTCGAATTTGGAAGACATCGACGCGGGCGTTTGCGCGTTAGCCCACATGGCGTCTGCCAATGTGATGCCGCCAAACCCCAAAGCGCCAACTCTCATGAAGTCACGTCGGGAGGTCCCCTCACAATTCCTAACTGAACGTCCGAAGCCGATATCGAACATAACTGATTCCTTTTTGATGAAGTGAGAACCAAATTACGCAGTCCCCGTGCACACACTTCGGTGCTGGTAGGCGGAGCTTGCGGCGTTGCCGTGAAAACGGAAGGCACAATTTCAAAGAAGCATCTAGCATTAAACTGAATCCATCAGTTTTGGTGGGACTGCTATTATGGCCTAATTCGGTATCCTGAATGCAACCCATTACATGCTCTGAGCGAATATATTTTCAAAATGTCTGGTCGGCCGGTTCCTCAGCTTCTAAGATTGTCGATGCCGGTCAAAACTAGCAAAACCCTCCTTCCTGCCTATTTCAACGCCATCGCGCCTCATGATGACGTTTCTCTATGAGCGAGTGAACGATGTTCGAGTTCCGTTGGTCGTTATTTCTTTTTTTCGCATTCCCACTGTTTTCACAGGTGATTTTGGCGCAGGTTGATGAAACACAGCAAGTGCTTCAAGGGCACGAGGATGCCGTTTCCATGGGGGTCTTTGCACCCGACGGAAAATCAGCGATCACGGTAAGCTTCGATCAAACCGTTCGCGTCTGGGACGCTGCATCGCTTGCTGAATTACGGCAATACACACAACACACGGCCCCGGTTTTTTGCCTTGCTGTCAGCGGTGATGGCACAACTCTGGTAACTGGCGCTCAGGACAATACCCTTCGGATCTGGGATCTTCCGCCCGCCACCCCTGCCCGTGTCTTCAATGAGCACCAGGGAAAAGTGAACAATATTGCACTGAGCCCGAACGGCAAGACACTGGTATCCGTGTCAGCAGACAAGCAGATCAAGTACCGTTCACTTGTCGATGAAGACCCCAATACAGCAACTCGGGAAGGACACCTGGCCAACATTCTTTCGTTGGCTTTCCGCAACGACGGTGCTTACTTCGCAACCGGCGACGCAGTCGGCTGCGTGAAAATATGGAGTCCCTTTCTTGATTCTCCGCAGGGAGAGTTCGAGATTGGTCAGATCCCTGTCAGGCAGTTGCGTTTCACACCGAACAACCAACAGCTATTCACTGCCGGAGATGATGGCGTCGTTCGATGCTGGCAGTTGATGCCCAGTGCTTCGCAAACGACTGATCTTGGTGACACACCTTTGATTGACTGGTCACTCAACATCAGTGCATCGCAGGCTGTCTGTGTGACTGCGAAAAAAGCCTTTGTCTTGGACCTCACGACAGGCGTATCGTCCTCGCCGTACACGGTCCCCGAATCCCAGCCAACCTCCGTCACTCATGCACCGAATGCCAGTTGGTATGGCATCGCCGATCGAGCGGGCAGCGTTCATCTTTACAACTACACCGATGGTGCCTTACGGGAAAGCATCGTTTGTCATCAGGGACCCATCAACGCTGTCGTCAGCCATCCTGATTCCGTTCGATTTGCCACGACGGGTACCGATGGAACGGTTCAGGTGTGGGGGCAACCAGTGGCAACCGAAGAAGAGCGTAAACCGCTACAAAAATGGGAAATCAACAATGGCGGAGTTGTTGCCGGAACAGCGTTGGCGTTTACCCCAGATCAGCAGCATCTATTTTGTGGCGCTGCCGACGGGACGATCCGCCAATGGAATCTGAAAAATGGAGAACTCGTCCGAACCATCGACGCGCATCCGGCGACCACGCCAAGCATTGGCGAGTTGGTGATTGCGCCCAACTCTCAATTCCTTGCCTCGATCGGTGACGATCGCACACTCCGTACCTGGAATCTGCAAGATGGCTCGCCACTTCAGGTACTGCAACATCCAGTTGCCATACACAGTGTCAGTCTGTCGTCCGACAGCCAGCGTGCCGCCGTTGCCTGCGAAGATGGATTTATCCGCGTTTGGGACCTCACGACAGGCCAGTCATTGGAATTGCTTGCCGGACATGACGCAGCCGTTGCGTTCGTTGGATATCTAAGTGATGAAAAAACCATCGCGTCCGCATCACTGGATAAAACACTACGGGTCTCGAAAACCTCGGTACTCTGGGCAATGCCAATTCACCAAGGCCCGATCCTCAGCATGTCCCTTGACAGTAACGGAGTCCAGATTCTGACATGCGGCAAAGACCGCCGGATTGTCCTGAGCAATGCATCGAAAGGGACTGAGGTACGCTCCTATCGCGTCAGCAAAGACGCTCCGCCAGAATCGGATGAGGAGCCTTCCGAGCCTTCCTTTATCGAAATCAAGCCAACATGTGTGGCGGTAAGATTTGACAACCAACGCATCTCCGTCGGTACCGAGACAGGTGCTATCTACACGTGGAATACAACTTCCCCGGATACGCCATTACTGTCCATGAAGCTTGACTCACCAGTCACCGCAATCGCCTACAGCCCTGATAATCAAAAGCTTGCAGTCGCCACCGCCGCAAACAATGTCCACCTCTTCGGTCCGTCCATTCCCGGTACACAGTCAGAGCTCGAATTGATGGAACATCAGAAGTTCAGCACCGGGTCAACGATCTCGCAACTGGTATTCGCTTTGGACAGTCAGTCGATCTGGGCGTCCGCTGAAAATGGTGAGATTCAACAATGGAGATACGCGGGACTGGCTCAACGGCGACAGATGACCCACAGTGGCCCCGTATTCGGAGTTGCGATCAGTAACAATGGGCAACTCATCGCTTCCTGTAGCACTGACGCAACCGTTCGCATTTGGAATGCAACCACGGGACAACTGAAGTCGCAATTACGCGGACACGTTGGCGCCGTACATGCGATTGCAATGAGCCAGGACGAGACCTTCGCGGTCACCTCCGGCGCGGACGGAACACTTCGGCTTTGGGATATCATCGGTGGCCGGCAGCTCAAACAACTCACAAAATTTGATCACACGATGTACACCATCGCGATCAACCCGAAAGGGGACCTGATTGCTGCGGCGGGAGCCGATCGCAAGGTCCACCTGTTGGACCTGATCACAGGACAAGAGCAGCAGACGCTGGAAGGTCACTCAGACTATGTCCATTGCGTCGCCTTTGATGCTTCTGGCAACCGTTTGCTGTCTTACGGTTACGCAGGTCACCTGAAAATCTGGAATGTGACGGATGGCAAGCTCTTGCATCAGTCCCGAGTTGGCAAAGTGGGTAATTACGCCCAATTTTCTCCCGATGGCAGGCAATTGATGCTCTCAAATGGAGACGGTACCGCTCGCCTGATTCCTGTGCCCTGATTCGATGCATCAGCACACAGGCAACAGTAATTCTATCCCATCAGCTTGATTGTGGCCGCAGCGAAGGTCAAACTGTTAATTCCCGCCTCAAGTCTTTGATCACCATCCAAAGCAAATCTCTCAATGAACAAACTCATCTGCACCAGTTCGTGCCTTTCAGTGATTTGTTTTTCCGTCCTCGCGGCAACGGCGGCAGAGCACCCAGGATTGGGGCCGCGAGGTGATCTGGTTCGACTGCAAATTGAACCGGCCGGCGAACCGTCCTTGATCGGAAGCAACGCTCGAAAACAGTTGGTTGTGACCGGTGTGTATTCCAGTGGTCAGAATCACGACCTGACGAACAAAGTCAGTTATACGCTAGTACCAGCTCAACTTGCCAGTATCAATCCCGACGGATTAGTGCAGCCATTCGTTGACGGTGACGTAACGGTTACGGCCAATGAGCCGTCTGGGAAATCTGCCTCACTCAAACTGAAGATATCAAGTTGTAGTGAAGAGTTGCCCATTAATTTCGCGAACGAAATCGTGCCGATCTTCACAAAGAGTGGATGTAACGCAGGAGGCTGTCACGGCAAAACAGATGGTCAAAACGGATTCCGACTTTCGCTATTGGGATTCTACCCAAAGGACGACTACGAGTTTCTGGTTCACGAGGATCGCGGTCGTCGTATTTTCCTGAGCGATCCTGAATTCAGTTTGCTGTTGCAAAAGCCTGCCAACCTGTTGCCCCATGGTGGTGGAAAGCGTCTCGAAAAGGGGTCCTATGAATGGCAATTGATATCGCGTTGGATTCATCAGGGTACGCCGTTTGGCAGCGACGATGATCCCACTCTTGAACGGATTGACGTCACCCCAAATCTTCGCGAGATGAATTTTAACACCAGTCAACAGATTGCCGTGACAGCTCATTACAACGATGGCACCACCCAGGACGTGACACAACTGGCTTCTTACGAACCCAATCATGAAGATATGGCAAGTTGCGATAACAATGGCCGGGTTACTGTCCAGCAAGTGCCTGGCGAAGTCGCCATCATGGTTCGATTCTCTGGGCATGTGTCCGTTTTTCGATCGATCATTCCGCAAGGCCTGCCCGTTCCCACAACGCCTCCGGCAAAAACGTTTCTGGACCGACTGGTTTACAAAAAACTTGAACAACTTGGCATTCCACCGTCGGAACTGTGCGATGATGCGACGTTCATTCGTCGTGTAACCGTCGACATCACTGGTCGCCTTCCGTCCATTGAGGAAACAAACAGGTTTGCAGCCAATACAAATCCTGCCAGACGTGACCAGTTAGTAGACCGCCTGGTGGAGTCCTCCGGCTACGCCGATTACTTCGCAAATAAGTGGGCCTCCGTCTTACGGAACAAAAGACGCAACAACAATGACATCCCGTACACCTTCCGTTTTCACTCGTGGATACGCCGTGTTCTTCGTGAAAACATGCCTTACGATCAATTCGTTCGTAGCATCCTGACCGCGTCGGGAGACGCCACGACTCATCCACCGGTTGCTTGGTATCGCGAGCTTCGCTCAACCACGGCCAAAATGGAGGACACCGCTCAGTTATTTCTAGGGATGCGGTTAGCTTGCGCCAAATGCCACCACCACCCGTTCGAACGGTGGAGCCAGCAGGATTACTACGGATTCGAAGCGTTCTTTACCCAAACCGCGATGAAGAGCAGTAAGTACAATCGCCAACCAAATGTTCCTGACACTGTCTTTGTGAAAGTTGCCGTTGCCAAGTCCCGAAACCCCCGCAGCGGAGTTGACGTTTCACCAACCCCACTGGGTGGCGAACCTTTGCAACTTCAACCATACGAAGATGCACGCCATTACCTCGTCGATTGGATGGCAGATCCCGCAAACCCTTTCTTTGCCAAGGCACTGGTCAATCGCTATTGGAAGCATTTTTTCAGTAAAGGAATCGTTGATCCAGAAGACGACCTGCGTGTTACCAATCCCCCCTCAAACCCCGAACTGCTTGACGCTTTAGCCAAACATTTTGTGGATCACAAGTTTGATCTAAAAGACCTTGTCAAGACAATTTGCAAATCGAGCGTGTACCAACTCAGTAGCGAGCCTACTGAATCCAATATCACTGACTATCAGAACTTCTCAAGGTTTTATCCGCGGCGGTTTTCTGCTGAGGTGCTCAACGACGCTGTCAACTCAGTGGCAATCTCGCCAAGCAATTTCAATGGCATTCCCAAAGGGACGACTGCCGTCCAACTTCCCGACAACGGTTTCAATAACTATTTTTTACAAGTTTTCGGGAAACCGGCGGCAGAGAGTGCCTGCGAATGCGAGCGTTCCGTGGAAGCGAATCTGTCCCAGTCGCTGCATCTATTAAATTCCAGCGACATTCAGAATCGCTTGCAGCGTAATGGCGGAAGAGCATCGTCATTGTCAGGTGATGCCGACAGAACAGATTCGGAAAAAGTCCGCGAACTCTATGTCGCCGCCTTCAGCCGCGAACCAACACCCAAAGAGCTTGCGTTTGTTGTCAACAGCGTGGCGGCTTACACCAACAAGCAACAAGCGTGGGAAGACGTCCTGTGGGCTATTTTCAACGCCAAAGAGTTTCAGTTCGTAAGGTAATGCGGGCAATGATACAAAAACAAATCAAAACTTGGTTGTGCAATCACTGCGTTTCGTCTGCATTGGCATTTGTCGTGTTGGCATGTCCAGCCACGGCCCAACTGCCGACCTCTCAATTCGAAGAAATTTTTCCTGCCGGCGGTGCAGCTAATTCCACCGTTGAGGTCAGCATTCTCGGCAAGAATCTTGATGAAACGGACAAACTGTGGTTCTCTCATCCCGGCATTACATCGAAACAAAAACTATCGGAACGGAATCCGTTCGACGAGACCGCCCTGCCCGTTGAAAACACCTTCCTTGTGACAATCGCAGCAAACGTACCTGCCGGCAGGTACGAGACTCGGTCACATGGAAAGTATGGTCTGTCCAACCCAAGGTCTTTCATGGTTGGTTCGGTCGGCGACGTCTCTGAGGTGGAACCAAACGGCGGGAATGATATCCCCGTGTGGAGCGAGGTCGATGAAGGTGAGAACAAAAAAGTCCTGACCAATGCCGCGAGTGAACTGACGTTGCCTGCAACCGTTAATGGTAAATCAAATGCCGCGGCTGATGTCGATTGGTACCGCTTCGAGGGCACAGCAAAAACACGATTGTTAATCAACGGTTTTGCAAAACGCATTGACTCAAAAATTGACCTGAGCATCACCTTATACAACCCGGATGGGTCTATCGTCGCGGAATCCCGGATCGGTGCTGGCAGTGACCCGTTGATTGATGCAGTACTTCCAGCGGACGGCATCTACTTTGTTAAAATCCATGATGCGTTGTACAGAACAGGGACGGGGTACTACTATCGGTTTTCGATAGGGTCGCAACCGCATATCGATTTCATATTTCCGCCCGCTGGGGAACTTGGAACAAATAACAAATACACGGTTTACGGCTGCAACCTGCCCGGTGGAGTCCGCACAGATTTGAAAGTTGACGGGTATCCTTTAGAGAAAGCAGAAACCCAAATTGCGGTTTCTGCCAACGGCACTGACAAGCTTGTGTTTTCTTCATTACTCGGGCCCCATCAAGGCGGCATGGATGGTTTCGAGTTCCGAATTGGCAAAGGAAAAGATCGGTCGAACCCTCTGCTCATGACAGTTGCAACTGCTCCCGTCGTCCTGGAACGGGACGATAATGATCGCGCGGAAGACCCCCAGAAATTATCACCTCCCTGCGAAGTCGCGGGTAAGTTCTATCCCCAACGCGATGCGGACTGGTTCTCGTTCGACGCAAAGAAAGACGAAAGCTGGATCCTCGATGTCATCTCGCAGCGTCTTGGTCTGCTAACGGATGCTTCTCTCTTGGTCCAGCGCGTAAGTGTTGATGACAAGGGAGAGACCAAAATCACCGACGTTAAGTTCGTTGACGATGTTCAGGAAACGAACACCAACAATCGGGCGGGACGGCATGAATTTGACCATCGAACCACCGATCCTACGTTTCTGCTCAAGGCACCTGAGGACGGAACCTATCGCATTCTGCTGCGTGACGGCCACAGTAGTGTCAAAACTGATCCCCGTTTACTTTACCGCTTTGCAGTACGGCGACCTAATCCTGACTTTCGCATTGTTGCTGTGCCAGGTAACTCGTCCGGTTCCATGCTATTGCGACGGGGCGGACGCTCTGTCGTTCGCTTGTTTGCGTTCCGCCACGATGGATACGACGGCGAGATTCAGGTTACATGTGACGGACTGCCCAAAGGGGTAACGACGGAACCTGTCACCATTGGTCCGGGTAACTCGAAGGGAACCTTGATCCTGTCCACCTCGGACGATGCACCGCCAGCAACGAATTCATTAACCATCAAAGCGACTGCAGTGGTTGATGGAAAAACTTTGACGCGCAATGCTCGCTATGGAAACGCCGTGGAAACATTCCAGTTTTCACAGCCGAATTCGAATCTTCCAAGCGTTATGTCCCGTGTTGTTGAAGGCATCCAAGTCTGCGTTACTGATTACGATCCGGCGCCAATGCGGTTGACCATTGGCGACGGTAAGTCAATGAAAACGGCTCGCGGTGGCAAACTGAAGATTCCTTATCAGGTCAAAAAAGCAAAGGGTGCAACTGGCAATCTGAATGGATTTGTCTTGGACTCACCCCCGCAGGCCAGTGTGCCGCAGGTGAATATCGGGGCGAATGAAAAAGGCGAATTCGAGATGACCTTCAGGGCTACAACTCCGCCCGGCGTCTATACGGTTTATCTGGCAGGATATATCCAGGGATACAGTTACGCGCGCAATCCCGAAATGGCCGAAGCAGCAGTAAGCAGACAGGAACGGGTTGCCGAAATCTTTGCGAAATCGCAGAAGGCCCTGCAAGAGAAGCAGGCCGAATCTAGAAAGCGGGCAACGGAAGTACTGACCGCTACTAACAAGTTGACTCAGGATAAATCAAAGTCAAAAGCCGCGGTCACGGCAATTGCAACCACCCAAACGACTGCCGATAAAGCGAGTGCCGATTTTATACAAAAACAGGATGCATTTGCATCAAATCAGGAAGATGTATCATTAAAACAGCAGGTGGCCCAGTCAAAGACCGCCGCCGAACAGGCACAACAAAAACTGGTCGATGCAAAAAAGTCTGCGGACCAGGCCATGAAGGAAGTTGCAGATACAGAGAACAGTCTGAAGGCAGGTCAGGAAGCCAAAATCAACGCTGACAAAGAATTGGAAGCTGCAACTGATTTCCAAAAGAAGGCACAGCAGGAAAAGCAAGAAGCCGATCAATTTGCCCGTCAAAAAATATCTGAATCCAACCCACGCAACATCAATTTTCACGTGCCCTCGAATTCATTGACAATCAGTATCGATGAGTTCCCCGTTGAAATTGGTGTTTTGACAGACAAGTTAACGGTAAAGCAGGGCGAGAAAATCGAAGTGCCCATCAAGCTGACGCGGCTTTATGACTTTGCAGCAAACGTCAGCGTGCAGACACAGATTCCAGGCGGTGTTAGCGGCATTTCCGGTCAATCGATCACGATACCAGCTAATAAAGATGAGTTGAAATTTGAAATCACGGTTCAGGATAATGCGACAGTTGGCACCCATGATTGCACTGTACGCCTGCAAATGAACTTCAATGGCCAAAACCTCACCATGGAACGGCCCCTGTCGTTCACGGTTGTTGAGGTAAAAAAGGAAAAGTGAATCGCAAGCCGATGACTTCATTCACACACCACAGAGGATGTACCTGCTGCACCCACCGCGATCGCTTGGCGGTTGAGCAGCAGAAGCCAGCTTTGCATCGCAAGCTTCGCTGGACACTTCTGTCGTCGTTAGGATTGTTTCTTGCAGGTCAAACGGTTGCCAGCGATCCCATCACGATTGAGAACATTCAGCGCAAAGAACCGGTTTCCTTCGAGAACGAGGTTCTTCCTATTCTCAGTGAGAACTGTCTTGCCTGCCACTCTGCCAGTGAAAAACAGGGCAACCTGGTGCTTGAATCACCACAAGGAATGCTCAAGGGAGGTGATACCGGACCTGTCGCCATCCCCGCGCGAGGAGCCGAAAGTTTGATCGTCCAATTGGCGTCACACCAGGACGGACCCGTCATGCCACCTGAGGACAACGACGTTGCCGCAAGCAACCTGACGCCGACGGAACTCGGAATTCTGCAACTTTGGATTGATCAAGGTGCCAAGGGAAGCGGTGGAATTGATTCTCTATCTCCCAAGCAGTGGCAGCCACTGCCACTGGGTGTTCATCCCGTGCAAGCCATTGCATTATCAGAGGATGGACAATTCATTGCCTGCAGTCGGGCCAACCAGATCTTTCTGTACCATGTTCCAACTGGCCAACTCGTCACCAAACTCTCTGATGCAACCCTTGATTCAGAACAGAACACTGGCATTGCCCACCGTGACATGGTGCAATCGTTGGCCTTCAATGTCGGTGGAGACCTGCTGGCGTCGGGTGGTTTTCGGGAAGTCAAGTTGTGGCGCCGCCCTGAGGACGTTCAACAACTGAACCTGAGCGTAGATGCAGCGGCGTCTTCGGTTGTCGTCAGTCCTGACAAACAGTGGATCGCCGTCGGGACAGCCAATCATACGATTCAGCTTTTCAACGCCAGAGACGGAAAGCCCGGTCCTCTACTCTCTGGTCATTCCGACACAGTCACATCATTACGCTTCACCTCAGATGGACAACGACTGGTTTCCGGCTCCGCAGACGGCAATGTAAGGGTTTGGAGTGTTGCCGATGGATCGCCGACTGGGCTCCTTGAAACTCCTGCAGCCGTCAACACAATCGAACTTGTCGAATTAAAAACATCCGACGGAAATAGCAAACAGTTTCTGGCGACTGGCGATACCAAAAATACACTCCGAACCTGGGAACTCCCCGAGGCGATGCCAAGTACCATCGCCAATGCTAAAACATCGATCCCAAAATCACCGTCCATTGTAAAAATGGTCGCCTCACGGGATGGAAGTCAGGTGGCATTACTGCATGCTGACAAGACCATTCAGGTTTTAGCGATATCGCAACCTGACGACGCAGGCGATCCCACAATCGCCAGCTGGCAGCCTGAAGCAGATGTATCCTCAATGGCCTTCCTTTCGGGGCCAGACAAGACGAATGCGTTGATGACCGGAGGCGTCACTGGATCGACACAACTCTGGAGTTTGCCAGATCACGTCCTACTGGCAACCTGGTTCGGAGAACCGGAACTCACGACATCGTTGACAGTCTCGAACGACGGCAAACAGGCAGCCACTGGATACGCCAATGGTACGATCACTCTCTGGAATACTGACCAAACTGACTTAGCTGATTCACCCGTCACAATGGAAACCAATGCTCCAGTCAAGATCGCAGTACTCAGTCCCTCAAGAAAGCTGCTTGCAGTCGCCGGAATCCAAGATGGCAAGCCCGCGATTTTCCTTCGGAATCTCGAAAAGGGAACGCTTGCTGCAACGCTGCTCGGCCATACCGACGGAATAACAAATCTCTCGTTTTCCGGCAATGAAAGTCGGATAGCGTCGAGTTCAACGGACAAGACCATTCGAATCTGGGATCTTGGTAACCCAGCAGTTCCACAGGTTGGTCTTTTGGAACTCGCGTCGCCAGCAACCACCGTGGCTGCCAACAACGATGGTTCCCAGATTCTAGCCGGCTTTGATGACAAGGCGTTGCGGTTGTATCAGCTTTCCGACGGCGAGGTTCTGAAAGAATTCAACGGCCATGGGGCAGGCTTGATTGCCAGTGGTTTTATCGGTCCTCAACCTTTTTCGATTTCCGCTGACAAATCTGTCCGGTTTTGGAATCCTGCTGACGGGACGCAGGCACGTACATTTTCTATGCCGACGGACATCACCGCATTTGCTCTTTCAGATGATCATAGCCGGATGGCTTTCGGTTGCGCCGACAAACAGGTTCGGCTAGTTCAAGCAGATAATGGCACCGTTCTTCAAACCATGCAGGGTCCCGATGAACCGGTTACATCCATCGCGTTTTCTGCGGGAACTGAGTTAGTGTCAGTCCTCAGCGCCAGCGGTTCGTTATCAGTCTGGGATGTCGCTACCGGTAAATTTCGCGAATCGATTCAGGACCCAACACTGGCTGCAGCGTGGTTCGAGATTGATCCATCAAATCTCAGCGTAGGCGACACCGCCGGTCACGTTTCAACACGCAGACTGAGGTACAGTCGCAATCTGGTTTCTGGAACAAAACCGATCAAATCGTTGCTGTTTCAATCCGACGGCCAACTGATTTTCATGGCTGACGCTGATGGGGCACTACGAGGCTACAACACGGCCACGGGACAACAGACCTTTTCCACCTCTCACGGTTCAGACATCAACGACGTCGCGATTTCTCCTGATCAAAAAATCTTGGCAACCGCGGGCGAGAATGGAGTGCTGAGACTTTGGCAACCGAATGGAAACGCGTTTAAACCTTCGCAGATCAACAACTTGCCTGGTCCAATCCAGTCAGTCGCGTTTTCACCGGATTCGACCAAAATAATTGCCAGCACCAAGGGTGAGAGCCACACTGCACATGTTTTCGACGTGAAAGCAGGATCGCTACTCCAGAAGTTTACATTGAACGATGAGCCCATGGTCGGTTCAATTGCACCGATCACACCGGCACCAGTTGCGGACAATGCGAAACCAACGGCGGTTGTCAACATCGTCACGGTGTCCGGGGTGGGGTTACACCGTTGGGAAGCAACACCAATTCGCGTCATCGCTGGACACTCGCAACCAATCACTTCTCTTGCTGCAGATCCAGACCGACCCGTCCATCTATTTTCAGGTAGCCTTGATGGAACCGTTCGCCGATGGAATCTAAACACCGGCCAATCTGTACAGCAAATCAATCATGGTGGACCAGTCACGTCGATTGCCGTCAGTCCCGACGGGCAACGATTGGCATCCGCAAGCGACAATCGGACTGCCAAGCTGTTTCGAATCAATGGCCAGTTAATAAGCGAAATGCGAGGTGATCTACGCCTCAAGGTTGAATTACAAAGACGACAGCAGGAAAGCAAAAGTGCCAATGCTCGGTTAATCGTTGCCAAGCGTCTGCTTGATGATTCTGAAAAAGATATTCCGAAGAAAACGGAAGCCGAAAAGAAACTGGCTGAGAGCCTTGCGGCAGCCAACAAAGAGGTCGCGGAAAAGCAGGCAACGTTGACAAAGACAAACACCGAAAAACTTGCAGCTGAGAAAAAGGCAATTGAAGCATCTTCGGCATCAAAATCGGCGTTGGCAGAAAAGGAGCAGGCTGAGTTGCTGGCCAGCAACGCCGCTGCGGCATTCAAAACATCGCAAGACATGGTGAGCCAGCTGCAATCTGCATTGCAAGCTCAACCTGACAATGAACAAATCAAACAGCTCTCCGCGAAGGCACAGCAGGACGTGACTACTCGCCAACAGGAGTCGCAACAACTTGCTGCAGCAATCCAGAGTCCAACAAAAAAATCGGTGGAGATGTCCCAGACAGCGAACACCGTGGCCAAAATTGCAAACGATCTACAAAAGCCGTTCAACGATGCAGCGAGTGCACTGAAAATAGCCGAATCAGCCCAAAACCTGTTGTCACAACAACACGCGATTGCTGCCAAGGAAATGAAGAGTGCGCAGGATCTGGTCCCGATCCGCAAAGCAGGTCTTGGCCGCTCGGAGATTGCAAAAACAGAAGCGGAAAAAGCGGTGACGGTGGCGACAGAGGCAGTCAAAACTTCTGAGTTGCCGATACGGTCGATCGCGTTCTCTCCTGATGGATCACTGCTTGCGACGGCAGGAGACTTTTTGAACTTTCACACGTGGGATGGTAATACTGGAAAATCTGTCGCCGCATTCGGCGGACACAGCAAAGAGCTGAGTCAGGTCGTTTTTCTTGACG
>Ga0315334_10000645_pt1 | contig 21238 bp, 27 predicted proteins | sample M150034915metaG_FD_205555 | JGI IMG/M metagenome (GOLD analysis project Ga0315334, IMG submission 205555) | Ammonia-oxidizing marine archaeal communities from Monterey Bay, California, United States - M1 500m 34915 | ecosystem: Environmental > Aquatic > Marine > Intertidal zone | place: USA... | reverse complement strand
TCATTTGATTTTTTAGAACATTTAATACCAGAAGAAGTGGATAAGGTTTTAAGCGAAATGACTCGTATAGGTAAACATATAATGATTCATTCTATTAATCACAACCCTAGTAGACATAAGCGCCGGTCATTAGAAAATAAATTTGGCGACGGAGAATTACACGCCACGATACAAGGAACCAAGTGGTGGTTAAAAAAATTACAAAATTATAGTTCTTATGTATATATAACAAAATCTAATTATCTTTGTATATTATGAAAATAGCAATATTAATGTTTGGGCAACCTAGATTTTTAAAGCATACTATTAATCTAATAAGAGAAGAATTTGATCTCCCAGGTCACGAAGTACATTATTTCGCTCATTGGTGGGATAAAATTGGGTATATACCTAATGGTGAAGAGGAGGAATATGACAAAAAAGAAATATATGATTTAGTAGAAGAAAAATTACCTAATTCAGTTCTTCCTAACAAACCATCACAGAGAAATATAATTATACAAAACTATGAAAATTTAGATGAAACATGTAATAATATATTAAATTTTATAAGATTACATAAACGAAATCTACCTATAAGTATAAACAGTGCAATCGAAAAATTAAGATACAAATTCGGTCAGCATCAAAGTATGAAGTGGGCCTTTAGACGTATTATGTCATACGAACATGAAAACAACTTTAAATATGATGTTATTATTAAAGTAAGAACAGATATAGTATATAGTGTAAAAGAAAATTATAGTGACGAAGAAAAGTATTATAAAACCAAAGAAGATATGTACACCAATTTAAATTTTAATGTACCTATGGTGAAGTGTGCTGCGCTGCGATATGTAGATCTTACAGAAAAAATTAATGGTAAATCAACAGAGCATAATATACCGATGCGTGCGTTTTATAATAATCATGTTTTGTTTCACAAGAATGAAGATATAAAATATGACCCGTTAAATGAAGTAGGATGGACTAAACAAACAGAAAACTACAAGCAGAGACTTGCGTTTAATGATTGGACTTTAATAGCTAATAGAGAAGGAGCAGAGATAATGTTTAATAATTGGTTTGAAAATTATTTTCTTACTGTATCTAAAGATATAATTAATAATAATACCAATGACTTTTTTATATCTATGTCAGATCATTGCTTACAAGGGCAAATGCTATTAAATTATAATTTAATAGCTCGAAAAATAAGTCCTAGAAGAGATGTAAGATTACTACATCCTTTGCAAGTAAAAAAAGATGTGGGAACTAAGGGGAAAATTATGGTTAGATCAGAAGAACAAATACGTCAGAATATATTAACACATAAATTTAAATAATTATATGACGCCGAATATTTTTAATAATAATATAGCGTTATGTTTAAGTACAGAGCCAAGATTTTGGGAAGTAACCGCTGAAAATACAAAGTATATAAAACACTGGGCTAAGCAAAGAGGCATAAATTTACATGTCTTTATACATGTTTGGGATGAATTGTCAATAAGATATGATCAACAAGAGTATAAGCAAATTTTCAAAACTAAAAAATATGAAAAAAAGGATTTTATCTTTAACTATAATATAGAAATAAATAAACTAATTGATGAATTTCAACCAACAGATTATTTAGTACAAAATAAAGATATATTAGACGAATATACAGAACAGTTTATTATACAACCCCATAAAAAACATATACAAAGCGGACAATGGGTACAAGACGAAAAACATTTACAATTTAGAATAAAATATACTAACGAACCATGCATATCTCAAATATATAGCATGTTAAAAAGTTTCCAGATTGCAAGTAATTACGCAAAAAAGAATGATATACAATATGATATTATTATTCGTAGTCGTATTGATCAAGCTTTATATCAAATATTAAACAACGATCCGCAGTATTGCTTGGCACGAATAAATAAACTTAAGAAAAACTCTATAAGGCATAATACCTTATGTCCTCGGTTATGTATTAATCCAGGTAGAAATTTGTGGATGGAATATGCTGCCTTTTTAGGGTCTTCAACATTTATAAATACTAAAACCTTAAACAATTTTGAGGAAAAATTATATAATATTACATTACCATATATAAAAGATAAAATACATGAGCGAACTTCTCATTTTGTAGTTCCTGAATATATTATTCAGCACATGAAACCTGGAATAAACGGAGGAAATACCAAGCCCGGAATGTGGAAGTATAAATTAAACCATTTAAGTAGACAAATTTGGCATGAACATGAATATACATCTACTGCATATAAATTACATCAACATGAAATTATAAAAACTAAAAAAATGTACCAGCATTTAAAGTTTTAATGAAAAAAATATCTATAGTTTATACATATTTTAATCAGCATCAAATGCTCAATGTACTTTTTAAATATTATGACAAATTTTTAGATAAAAGTATACAAGATAAAATAAATTTTATTATTGTTGATGATTGTAGCCATGAATATCCAGCTCATAATTATTTCCCTAAAACTAAAAATTTAAACTTTGAAATTTGGCGCACCGATTACAAAAAATTTAATGTCGCTGGTGCTCGAAATTTAGGAGTTATAAAAAGTAGAGCTGATAATATTGTTAGTGTAGATATAGATATGATTTTAACTAATAACCTTTTATATGAAATATTAAACTGTAAATTAACTAATAACGAATATAAGAGATTTCTTAGAGAAGGACCTTTAAGTATAGATTTAGAGAATAATTTATTTCTCTACAAGCAGATTGCCTCTCCGGTGTATATAAAAAGAGAATTATATATGAAATATCCGATGGATGAAGACTTCAATAATCATTATGGATATGAAGATGAATATTTTAAAGATATACTCAAGTATAATAAAATTAAATCAAGTTTTTTTACAAATAGAATAGTTATGTACCCTATATACATAAAGGACCGGAATCTCGGTAAAACTCCGAGAAATAATCCTGGGTATACAATTGGGTTAGACCGAGAAGGTGATGTAAAAATTAATTATGATTTGTATTGCGAGAAGAAAAAGAATTTTATTACACCAACAATGCAATTAAATTTTAACTATAAATTAACAATGTCGAACTATGCATAAAATATGTCATATTAGAGGTGATAAAGATTATTGGGAGAATTTAAATATATATCCGGTATTTAAAAACAAAAAAAAACTATATAAGGTCATATTTAAGATTATAAAAATATGGGATGAAAGTTTAAACATACCATATTTAGAGTTTCGAAAAAAAATAAGAGATATAGTAATAGAAAATATAGAAGAGTCTAATTATTTTACTACTATATTAAAAAATAATCAAGAGTGTAAAGAATATTTTTATAATACAAAAGATAAAAATATATTATTTTATCAACAAGATGACGATGACCTATTTATTGTTGATATTCACGGAGACTATGGAGGTCTGCGCGATTCCTATTATACTGGAGTAAACGTATTTCAATATGCCTGTATGGACCCTCTGGGCGGAAGAAGAAAAAAAGGATTTCATGTACATAAACATGTTCGCTATAGTAATGGGAGGACCCGGATTCAATCTAATCAATCCTTATTTATTACCGACGAAGTCTTACATAAAGACCTTATGACAGGAAATATATGGGATGCTGATCACACTACCTATGACACTTTAACATCAAAACATGGATATTTTTTTTATAAGCATCCAATTTCTTTGCAAATTTATCATTTACATAGTATATCTTTATGGAAAGGGTTATCTGCTATGGGTACAAAAGAGCATGTAATGAGTCCAGATTTTTTTAAAAATTATGCCCAAGCATATGTGAGAGAGATAGAGAGCATGATGAATATACCGAGATATAAAATAAGATTATTTTCAAAATTTCATTTGAAAGATAAATTAGAGAAAATTATAAATTTATATAAGCAATTAATAAATTAAATCCCTTTCTCTTTTAATATTAGTCACATCAATAGACGAACCCGTTATCCATTTAGCTTTACACTTATCCTTTAAATATAACCGTATATATCGCTTTATTGGACGTCTAATTACATTTATTTTATAATATAAAGCTATATCTCCTTGTATTACATCGTGACCTTTATACGACCGTAAGTTCCCTTCTGTGTTATTGTCCATATCAAATATAAATGTACGTATAAATGTTGTAAACCATTTAGTAAAAAAATACCTCGCCGCGGCTCGAGTAGCACTCACGTTAATATCATCCATTCTTATATTACAGTGTAGTTGTTTTTCCTTTAAAGTGATATCAGGAATATATTCTTTTAATTTACTACCAAAAAATTCTTGATTTTCAACATTATATGTTCTTATACTCAAACCTGAAGCGATAGCGCAATTTAAATGTAGTTTATTCTTAGGGGGTATATAAGATTCATATTTATTATTTTTATTTTTATCATATATAAAATCAGTACGAGTTTTAATTACAACATCGAACTTTATATTGTTTTCATTTTCATATAATTCCATTAAATTATATGCTTTATGAAGGCTTAAATGTTGTCCGAATTTATATCTATCTTTTGTTTTAACAGTCCTAGTAGATACCTTTTTAAATTGTAAAAAACTTAATGTGTTTTGTAATTGTAAGGTTAATGTATCTAAATCTTTAAAACTTTCTATATTAATTTTTTCTGGTTTTATGTAGTCAATGTATTTAGATATATTGTAATCAGTAATATAATTATTATGTCTATCACAAAGAGGATAAAAACTAATGTCTTCCCAAAAATGAATAAAGAACTTTACATCAGTACCAGGTATATTATATTCTTCTTTAATTTTCTTATAAGTTAAATGAAGAAATCTAGGCTGTCCATATAATAAAACTGCGACTTTCATTTTTTTATATACCACGAAGTTGACCGGGCTGATTTCATTATATCAATGTGTTAATTTCATTAGAGTTTTATAAAAAATTAAAACATATACAACATACTCCATGGATTTAGTTTAAATATTGAACGTTTCCATTTAAAGTCCTCTAAGGCTTTGTATATTAAATGTTCATGTTCTAAACACCCTATGTTATCATATAGTTTATCTTTTAGATTGTTCTTTTTTTTATAAAATTTATTAATACTTTCTTTTGTAACACCTTTACTGGGCTGATGCCCCGGGCATAACCTTTTAAACCTCCCAAAATCAATTAATGTTATATATCCATGATTGTTAATACATACATTATTAGCTTTAAAATCTTCATATTGTATTAAATTGTTTTTTAAATTGTTTATTATACATACTACTGTGTCGTATAAATTAGTAGGTTGTATATTTTTTTGGTGTGTGTAATTAAAAGCGTTTTCTAGAGCATTTATACCACAATAGTTCATTTCAAAATACATCATATTTTGCGAATCTGGTACCTCACTGTATGATAATATCTTAGGGAACGGGTAATGATTTATTTTAGGCTCATTAATAAATTCTCTTTCGAGAGTTTGTAATATACTTAATTCTCTATAAAATGCATTATGGGATCGCGGATTATCTTTATGGCCTTTATTATTAAACCATTTTAATATAGTATTGTTTGAACTTTTTTTAATATACTTCCTGTGCTTGCGCGCAAGACGTGTGAAATTTTTATAAAACAAGTCAACCTGCTTTTTATTGGTATGGGGCAATTTCATTAATAATGACTATATTTTGTTTTTATGTCCTTACTATATTCGGCAGATAGTTGGTAAATTTTATATTTAAACGCATTGCGAATATTAGATTGGAGTTTAATTTTTATATTATGTAAGATAAGATTTACAAAAACCGTATGATCGTTGCGAATTCCAACATTTTTTCTTGTATTGTTATAAAAAAACATATCCTTAGTAATTTTTTCACAATAATTATTAAATATATTCTCATTCAATATATTAGAATTAGAAAGTAAAAAACAAAACTCCGGAATCACCTGTAATTCATTTTTCATATTCCATACTTCTATTTCAGGAAAATATATTTTTTTATCAAAGGTACCGTTGTTTATAAGGTTTATTAAATAAGTAATGTCTTTACAGAAAAACTCCACATCAGTTCTAGTTCTTATAACCAGATCGTACTGTATATTATATCTCTTTTCATACTCTATTCTAATTAAATTGCTTTTACACAAACTAGATAATTGACAATACCCGGGAGAATTAGTATATAAAAGCTGATTCTTTAAAATTTCTTTAGTATCATATCTAGGATGCGATTCTTTAAGATTACAAATATATTCCCAAACGTAATCTACTTCCGGTAATAAAGAATCTTTATTTTCAAATACACCATCAGTAACAGGTATTTTAGTAACAATATCTTCTACAGGGATTTTTTGCAAAATCGGTTCTTGAGATTTATAATTGCGTTGTCGACGAGAAATATGATCCCATAAATGATAAAAAACATGCAAAGTAATATTATTATTAGCACACTGTTCTTTAAACAAGTTTATACTATTCTCAAAAAAAGTAAATTCACGAGGCTCCCCGCTTATGCATACAGCAATATTCATATATTTTTATATATTAAATTATAATTAAAATTTAAAGGTGTAGACGGTTGATATTTACCCGTCTTAAGCTCAGCCAATAGTTTATTATATAATGGCTTATTTGTTAGTTTGTTTCTATTTAAGTCTGGTGTTTCTCCAGCAGTATGATGCTTTGTATTTTTACTTTCTGTAGTATTAGAATAAGGATTATATAACTCACCATTAATAAGAACTTGCCTAGGCATTATTACTTTGTTATGTAAATAAGATGATGTAATACCATGGTTGCTTAAGCAATCTAACATAAACTTTCCGTGGTATCCCCAACTACCTGAAAATCGCTCGTCGTGAGAAAATTTAATTCTATTATTTTTAGACGTAATTCCATGCCAACCTGTAGGTTTATATTTTATTTTCCCTGTAGATAAGTGAACCTGTGTACACCTATCTAACAAAAACCTATAATGACGGTCATCAGTAATTCTTAACTGTAATAATTCCTCAATAAAACTATTATATAATATCATGTCCATATCTAAACAACAAACGGACGATGTTTCTGCCATATGGCAACCAAGATTTATTGCTCCTGCTATATTATAACCATTAAAATCCGTTCTATATATTTTTAAATTTAAATTATTAAGCTCTGGTAAATAATCTATTAAAGGATAATCACTATTATCATCAACGATTGTAAAAATAATTTTTTCTAAAAAATGCTTTTCTATAAATTTATCAAGATATAAAAGCATTTCTCTAGTATATTCTTTTTGATTAAAATATGTAAAAATAATATCAATCATACATAATTTGCATATTGCTCAGCAATAACAAAATCCTCCTGTGTATCTAAATCAATACACTCCATTCTATCGTTTATTATATAAAAATATGGAGTGGCACCTACTCTACATCTATACCGCTCATAGGCTCTTTTAGATATACCGTATAACCCAGTCGTCTCTTTAATTACAGGAGGTGCATCTTGAGATCTAGGTAAGATATTAGGCTGATAATTAACTGGTTGATTTTGAAACCAATGCCATCCATATTCCTTTGTAGCGGTTAATATAGAATCATACTTTGTTGTATGAGTTAGCTTATCAACACATGCTCTAATTGTCTCTGACTTTAAAAATGGCGCTGTAGCGTATAATTGAAAATAGAAATCATATTCATCTATATGATCTATATCATAATGAAATACATCATTACCGTTTGCTGTATCTAAAGTAAGCTCTGGTTTACGCTCTATCCATTTTACCTTATTCTGAAAGCAATAACTCTTTATATCTTCACTATCTGTATCAACATATATACTATCAAAACATTCTGCTTGTATACAATGATCAATAATATACTGATATAACGGCTTGTCTCCTAAAAGTCTAAAATTCTTATCCTTTACTCTAGTAGAATTGCTTTTAATTGGTATTGTCGCGGAAACCTTCATTGTTTAAATAATTTATAAGCCACTGTTCTACGTTTCCATGCGGTAACCAGCCTAATAATTGGCGAGCTTTAGTATTATCTGCCAAAGTTTTAAATGGCTCTAATCTTTTTGGCTTATAGTCAAACGGTCCTCCAAATATATCAGCAATATCGTGTACGGATCTATTGTCTCCGTTTCCTATATTAATAATTTCACCACTACCTACGTTGTCACTTGTACTAGCTAATATATTTGCTTGTACAACATCTTTTACATAAGTAAAATCTCTTCTCTGAGAACCATCACCATATATAGGTAACGCCTTATTAAGCTTTTTTAACTGAGCAAAGACACCCATAACTAAACAATACGCACCTTCGGTAGGCATCTTATTACCATATACATTAAAATATCTCAAACACACAGTTTCTAAATTATGTATTGTAGAGTATAATTGACAATACTGCTCACCTATTAGTTTTTGAAGACCATATGGGCTCAAAGGCGATATTGGCGCAGTTTCTGGTGTAGGAAATATATCAGTATCTCCATATATAGAGGAAGAAGAGCTAAAAATAAACCGCCGTATACCTACTTGTCGGCATATCTCTAATAAATTAAGTGTTCCACTTACATTTGTATCATTAAATTCTATAGGATTATCTATAGATGGTTGAACTCTAGCCTTTGCAGCAAAATGAAACATGACGTCTGCGCCAGATACTGCGGCCTTTACCGTTTCAGTAAATTGACTATCTGCAGTTAATACAGAAATATCAGTTTCAATAATTTTAACATTAACAGACTTTGGTATATTATTAGCATAACCAGTTGAAAAGTTATCTATACAAACTATTTCTGCGTCCTTATCTTTTAATAAAACTTCATCTATAAGAGTACTACCAATAAATCCTGCCCCGCCGGTAACTACATATCTCATATATTAATTTATTCTCGAATTTTTAAATTTCTCTACGCTATTTTCTCTAGGAGCAGGAGATCTTCAGGAGTATCTATTTGGAAGCTTCGATACGGAGGCATTTCAACCACAGACATCTTCCCTCCGTATCGAAGTCTGGTTTTTAGTAGTTGTTCGCGAGTTGTGATATAAAATGCACCGTTTTCAATATATTTTTCTTCAATGTCTTGTCGCATCGGTCGGTTGTTTATATTCCAGTCGAAGGGCTTAATATTAAGAGTCCATCTTGGAACCCAATGCTCTTTGCATACACTGAAAACGGAGTCGTATTCGCGCATCTTTTCCAAACCTATGTTGATGTCTTGCGCGGTGATTAAGGGTGATGTTGGTTGGATGAAAACCAAAATATCAAAATCAACATTATCAGCAAAATGAACAAGCGCTTCGTCGCTTTTAGAATTATCTCCAGAAATATTTGCAGGCCGATCGATAACTTTACATCCAATATCAATAGCGACCCGCTTAATGTCTGGGCAGTCTGTACTCACCCAAGTTTCTTGAGCATTTGAGCTTAGCGATGCGGTTGCTGAGTAATGTAATAGTGGTTTACCTTGTAATAAAGTAATATTTTTTTTAGGTATTGACTTGCTCCCGCCTCGGGCCAATATAAGTGATAAAATTGTCATTTTCTGAGAGTTTCTCTTTTGTCTTTTTCACTTTTCAATAGCGTTCTCGGTCCAAGCTCTCCTATGCTAACTGTTATATCTTTTATAGCTTTAGTCATTTTAATTAAACCTGCTGGTTCAACAGAAGACATTTGATCAGATCCCCACATTGTCCTATCGAGAGTAATATGTCTCTCTATATACTGAGCACCTAAAACAACAGCAACGAACGTCGGAACGAGTCCAAACTCATGACCACTATATCCAATTATTTTATCTGGATACTTTAAAGCTAACCATTGAATATATTTTAAGTTTAATTCACTAACAGGAGATGGATATGTCGAGTTTGTATGAAAAATTATATTGGGATTGCAAGCCTCTATACATTCTTCGACCTCTTTTTCCGTAGACATACCTGTAGATACAATAAGCGTAGCATATTTCTCTCTTGCGTATCGACATAATTTTAAATCGGTTATTAATGCCGAAGGTATTTTGGAATAATTACTATAATTCCTCATGAAATCAGCGGATTCGATATCCCAAACACTTGCAAACCATTCTATATTTCTTTGCCGACAATAACTATCTATTTCATCATATTCTTTTTTGCCAAATTCAATTTTATGTTTGTATTTAATATAGGTCATATCTCCCCATGGAGTGATTTTCTTTTTATTTTTTTGAGACTCAGGAACACAGAGATCAGGGCTACGTTTTTGAAACTTAACATAATCACAGTTGGCAACAACAGCTACATCAATGAGTCTCTTTGCAATATCCACGTCTCCGTTATGATTGATCCCTATTTCAGCAATGATTTTTAATTGGTTCAATTTATAACGTATTTAAAATATCTTCGCTAGACCTTTTTCCTAGGTAAAAATGTTTTTGTTTCGCTTCCGTAAAATCAAATTTACTAGTTAATAGGTGATTTATATCTTTTTCTAATTCTTTTGAAGATAAATCTAAGGTTCTGTCTAAACAATGATTGTATTGATATAAGAAATCGAAACCTCTAGCTTTAGTTAAGCATCTAGGAGGATCGAGAGAAGGAAGTGAATCCATTGTTTTAAAATTTATAAGAGGTTTTTCCATCATGGTTACTTCTTTTATGGCTGAGGAATCAAAACACACAACAAAATCGCTAATATGTATAAGTTGCATTGAATCATGAGGAAACCAAAAAGAATCTTCAAATTGACTACCTGTTTTATTAGAATATGGGTTACCAGCAAGAGGATCCTTACCTCGTGTTTTATAAATAAAATTATACTCTTTTAAATTTTCACGTAAATTGTTATATAGGCTGTTTATTTTGTTTTTATTTAGATGAGGATATGTTGTAGTGCTCCTTTGAGAGGTTGGCGGACCTAATATAAAAACATTTCTTTTGTCAGGATCTAATTTAAAGTTTTTTATAATGATGTCTCTGTCAAGAGTAACATCATATTTTGGAGAACCTAGGTACAGATTTTTTTCTGAAATTCTATTGTAGTGTTTCGCCACGAACTCACTTATAAAAATAACTAAATCAACTTTATCGATATACTTATCGTAACTAGCGCCACAAAAATCAAGCATAAAGGTTAAAGAGATTTTATAATGAGAATTGTTTAAGTGTTCTATTCCGCATCCTTCAACTAAAAAAGTTAATCCCGGTTCTGTGTCGATTTTTGATATAGAAAGTGTTTCAAATGCATATTCTGCAGACAATTCTTTGATTCGCGACTTCCACTTACCAGGGCAATTGTATTTAGAGGGTGTTGGACGTAAAAAAACTTTAGATGTAACTCCTCTTTTATTACCCTCTATTATAAGAGGAATAAAGTATCTTAAAAAAGTAACTTCACTAACAATGAAATTCATATTCTGGTTTTTTGATTTCTCTCCCAAGCGGCTTGCATAACCAAAGGGTCAATATTATTGCTTCTAAATAGCTCCATTAAGGCGTTCAGATCTTTTGGAAAACATTTACCGCCGAATCCAAGCTTTCCATCAGGCCCGGGGACATCTACATGCGAGTCTCCGACTCTGCTATCGCTCGTGAAACCTTCTACCAGTTTGTCCCAGTCTGCTCCTATTTTATTTGATAGTATTTTAACTTCGTTCATGAATGAGACCTTAGTGGCGAAAAAACAATTCAATGTATATTTTATAAGCTCTGACGTAACTGTATCGGTGATAGTATATTTCATTGAGTTGAATCTTTGTTCATAAAGTTCTTGAATTTTACTAGCATCTTCCGAATCGTCAGATCCGATTAATATTTGGGCAGCGTTTATAAAGTCCCACTTAGCTCTTCTTTCTGTTAAGAATTCAGGATTAGATGAAACTCTAAGTCCGTATTTTTTCGACATCTTACGACAAGTACCGGGAAGGACAGTTGATTTAATTAAAAATTGTTGAGGAGGATATCGTTGATATAATTTTATATTTTCAAACACACTCTCTATTATAGAAAGATCTATTGTCCAGTCTTCTTTAGGTGGAGTTGGTACACATATAAATACAAAGTCTGAGTCAACTGCTTCTTTGAGCGTGTGCATAGAGGCTTTCGGGTCTTTATCATAAACTTTTACTTCATGAGTAGGGCGAAAGGCCCAAGCTGTTGCAGAGCCAACAAAACCTCCTCCTATTATTCCTATTGAGTTATTCATTTTTTAGTACCTGATATAAGTATATAAAGCTGTGGTGAATCTTCCCATAAAGTCAACATATTATACTCAGTTTCAAAGAGTGTGTTTATAAAACCTATATTAATAATTTTAGGCACTTCATCGAAAATTGCCACTTTAGTATTTTGATAATTATGTTTCTGTATTCTTTGAGAAAAAGTTTGAAATTCATTATTATCAATAAATAAATCATCCCAAACTGTCGACCAAAGATAATTGTCTTCTTTATATGCCCATTCATGTTCTCCATCTTTTACCCAACCTACCTTATAATTTGGAAATCTCCAATGATCGCCGAGACCCCAATCAACGAATAGTTTCCCTTTAGGTTTTAAGTGTTTGTGGCATATTTCAATAAAGTCTCGCGGATCTTTTGAGAAGTAAGCACATCTTGTGCAAATTATGGTATCATATTTTTGAGTAAGTCTCCAGTTGGAGTTAATATCCCAATTGTTAAGAGATAAGTCATATAAGTCACCTTGGAAATGATTGTTATTGACAAATCCTAGAAGCGCCGTTTCTCCTTCAGACTTTATATGCTGGTTACAAAAATTAAAATAATGCGGATCTGATTTGCCCATGTTATCTCTCACCTTTTTTAATTAACCATTGGCCCTCTTTCTCTAAAAGTATTTCAATATTAAAGGAGGTGTCTCCCATTACTGTCTTCACGGCTTCTTCTGAAAAAATGCTACAATCTGCTGCGGTTGGGGTTATTTTTTTTGAGTTTTGGGTTGCCCAGTCTGTATACATTAATCCTCCTGGTTTTAATATTCTAACCCATTCCTTAAAACAGTTATCAGATGATATTGAATGATCTATTGCATTAGAATATATTATATCCCACTTGTTCTCCCAATCGTTTGGAAAACTATTAAAATCCATAATATAGTCTGCGTTGGAAGCCGGGGCTATATCTAAAGAATACACTTTGACCTCTTTTAATAGAGATTGAAATACGTCTCTTTCCCAGTTGTTTCGTGTTCCAAGGCAAAGCATTTTTAGTTTTGAGGGATGGACTCGGGACAAGAAAGGCGTCAAGTTTTTGTGTACAATTCTATAAAATCCTTCACTTTTACGTTGGTTAGCTTTAACTGAATGTCTTTTTATTTGAGCAGTCGTGTACTCCTTTTTATCAAAGCTCTCTTTTGTATAATATTTTTTTATCATTTTTTACAACATATCTTGTATAAAGCAAAACTTTATTTCTTTTTTATTTACTTTTAAAAAGTCAACAAGGTCATTTTTCATTGTTATACTTAAGAAATTTCTATCTGGTTCATAAGCATGATAGACTATCTCTGTTTGCTCTGTGAGGTTAAGAGGGAGAAACGGAGGACTACATGTTTGATAAATAGTATTAACGTTTTTGTCAGCTCCTTCATACGTTTTAATAGCATAATCTGCTTTTGATAAACAAAAATACTTTATACCCGAATCAGACGCAGCTTTTATAGCTTCCTTTGTCATTTTCCATGCAGGAGGTCTAATAATAGGTTTAAAATAATCTATTAATCCAGATTGATTACACTCCAACAGCATTGTATTAATTATTTGTGTTGCTTGTTTATACGTTACATGTCTAAATTCATCATTATTACTTTTATTATGTATCGAACTATGAAAATGACCGTGAAACCCTAATTCAAAATTTTGTTTATTTAATTTCTTTAATGCTTCGCAAAATTTTGAATACTTATGCAAAAAATATGGCTCTTGGTTTGGTTCAGACATTGCTCGCCAATAAGCAGTAGGTACAAATAAAGTAAATTTAATATCAGGAAAAATATCTATTAGTTCATAGCACCTATCTAAAACAGTAATAGACGAGCGTGGGTGAGGACTCACGTCATCTATGCTAATGTTGACTCTATGCATCGTTTAAAAAAATTAATATATTGATTAGATATAATATCAAGAACCGGGGGTGTTATTCTTTCTCTTCGCTCTTTTATATTATAACTTATTTCTTGAATTTTGCAAATTAAATCTTCCTTATTATCAAATAAAACACCTGCACTACATCTATTAATAATCTCTATGTTACCACCACTATTCAAAGCTATAGCAATAAGACCACAGCTTATTCCTTCTATAAGAGAATTCGAACAACACTCATATTTTGACGGGAAAAAGAATATATCCTTTGACCTTAATTCATTAGCTAAGTCTTCTCTATTAAGTGGTAGAATAGATTTTGCATTTTTAAATTTAGTGGGAGAATTGCCTATAAAAGTTAAAGTATACTTACTAAAGTCTAAATGACTATCCAAATAATTATAAAAAGAAGTACCTTTATTAGGATTATCTGACCATCCGGTAGAAACAATGTTTATTTTATCAGAATGTTCACGTGTTAAATATGAAGGACATGAAAAAAAGACTTTATTATCTGCTGCATTTGATATTACTCTATTAGGTTTATTTTGTAAGTTTAATCCTTGTTTTATAAGTTCGGTATACGCCCATTTAGATTGAAATACAGTCGCATCAGAGAAAGCTTCATTCATTTTAAAAGATATATCTTGTCGAATATCGGTGAGCCTATTATATAATTTATATACACCATCAATCCTATGTACGAAAAACTTATTTGAGAATTTATTTTTTAGCCTTCCTATTTCATTCGGGTTGTGATGACCGTTAAAAAGAATAACATCTGCTTGTCCCGGATCATTGCAATATACATCCTTTTTAAAGAATTCATCATGTAAATTTTTTAAAAATTGATTTCCTCCGCCAGAGGGACCATCAATAAAATCAAAAGCTATATATATTTTCATTTATAAAATGTATTATTTCATTCTCATTGTGTATATCACGCTCTTGTTTTAAAAGTGGATGATTTTTATAACCGCCAATCTCGTCTCGGTAGAGAGAGATATCAACTATAATATTATCTGGATAATGAAAAACAGAAGGATGAGAGTGAAAGCTTGTAAAAATTACAACAGATTTAGTGTTAGCTGCGTTAGCTAGATGAACAATACCGCCTTCTGAAGCTAAAAGTAAAGACGACTTCTTGAGTACGTACGAACATTCTCTAAAAGAAAGCTTACCACTTAAATCTATTACATTTTCTAAGGCCGGTTGACCTCCTGATCCGACCTGAACAAAAGAAACTTTATCTTTTAGAGTGTTAATTATGTTTTGCCATTTTGTAAAAGGGTATACTTTCCCTTGCGACCAGCTCATTTTTGAATAAGGCTCAATACATATGTATTTTGTTGGTAAAGTTTGAACAACTTTTTGTGCCTGAGTTTCCTCAGCTTCAGTTAAAAATAGTTCACACTTTAATTTATAATTTTTTATACCTAATTGTTTACAACAAAATGTAATTACATGTTCGTTAGTCTTAAACCTAACTCTAGAGCCATGTTCTTCCAAATAAATTAATGCTGGATTAGATAAATTTATACAAAAATGATCATTATTCTTATTAGTTGTGAAGTTTGAATTATTAATAAATATTTCACTATTTATTACCGTACGAGAATCATCTATCGGTAAAACCGGTACGTTTTTTTCCTTTTTTATTGCCGCGGCGACGGCTGTCCACATTAAATGACCTCCTAAACCCATATTACATTTTTCTCCATGTAATATTAACTGATTTATTATTATTATGATTACGAAGGATTTTAACAATAGTTAAACCATAACCATACGGTAGCGTCGATCCATCATGTTTATAGTTTTTAATTAAATCACTATTTAATAATCCTTGTCTCATTTCAGGACCTAAGTCATAATGAGCTGTATCATGTATTAAAACTAAACCACCGCTTTTAACATACGGAGCTATATTGTTTAAATCTTGAGTAACTTCGGTACCTGTATGAGAGCCGTCGTGCAATACAACATCGTAGCACTCACTATGATCTAAAGTAGGTACAACGTTTAACGAATTACCTTCATTAAAAGACCATACATCCTTATTATTATCTAAAAAATCACTGGGTATATCTTCTCGTGTAAATAAAGGTCTCATATCTACACTGGTTAATTTACCATTAGTTAATTTTAGCGCTTCTACTATTACTTGAGTTGAGAAACCAGCGCCAAATTCAAATACATTTTTTGATTCCATTCCTAAAACTATAGAATATAAAGTTAAATAATGTCTTGTTAATCCAGTATCATTTAAATGATGTTTTTTTACTATAAAATCTAAATTAGGTGTTGTTTTCATTGTGATGACTGTCGTATATGGTTCATAATTACGTAATCTTGATATGATTTGTAAGCTGGGTAGAGAGCTTCGCTTGTTCCTTGAGAAACATTTCTAGCGTTAGTAAGTAATGTGGCTATCGCTATTTCTTGATCATTAAATCCTTTTCCTAAAAACGGGTTTTGCCAAATTATTTTTTTGTCGTTGCTAAACTCACAAGATATACTCTCTATTTCATAGTAGTTTGTACCACTATGGTACGAAGTGTCTTTGTTTGTTATAGTTTTTTCACTTCTTTTGACTATAGCGTTACAATGTTCTGCGTTATCATTAACAGCTTTAGAGATTTTAAAAATTTCATAGTCATTCCCTTTTTCATGTAAGCAGCCAGAAATAATACTGCCTTTTGTGCAATATATTTTTAATGCTTGATGTGTTCTAAAACTAGACTTTTTAGTGAAATAGCTAAATTTATACAAAAATCCAGTATTATCTGAATATCGAACTACTCCAAAATTCCATTGTTCCTCAGGTCTAAATAACATTGAACCTGTAATTTTAGATATTTGTTTTTTAGAATGAAAATAGTTTCTTAATTGTGCTATTCCATGATATTCGAAAGTTCTGCTGTCATTCTCTGAATAAAATACATCACCGAGTTCTCCACTATCAATTAATAACTTTTTAAACTGTTCTATAGGCAAAAATGGCCATTGCTCTGATGCTAAAATGTTTAATTTACTTGTTTGATTAACATCCCAGTATACTGGAGTGTCAATAAAAATAGTAGCATTGACATTTTGGAGCTCATTAACAACTTTAGGTACTTCGGTAGACGGTACACAGACGATTATTAATTCTGAAGGGTTATTTTCTACCATAGATCTAATCGAATTAAAAAAACGAATGTTATATTGCTGTTCTATTTCTTTTGCACGAAGGTTAGTCTTTTTTGTAAAGCCAGTGAGTTCAAATTCTTCATTAAGTTTTTGCAATATTGGTATATAGAACGTCCTAGCTCTCTTACCTAAACCAATAAAACATGTTTTAATTTTTTTCTTGGAGTTTTTGCTCATAGTAACTGTTTATTCTTTCATGAATGGGTTTCTCCGCGAAATTTTCTAAATATTGTTTTTTGTTTGAAAAGTTATAAACTAATCTAAGTGATCCTTTTGGGTCATTTCCGTTGATCGCGCTATGCCAAATAGAGGTGTCAAAAAGCGTCATATTGTGATCTGATGATTTGATGATTTTTTGCGGGAATTTAGTGTTAATTTCAAGATCAATTTTCCTGTCTTCGAAAAATCTAATGTGAGTTCCAGGTATAATCTTTAAGCAGTCCTCATCTTTTGAATAATGTGGATAAAAAATAATTTTAATGCTAGGTGGAAACATACCGATTTGTTTACCGTTGTCTATATAGCTATCTCTATGCCAATCCATATAACTATTACCAGGGTAGGCTCTTCTTAGTTGTATATGAGATAATGTTACTCTTTTATAATTAATACATTTCTCGATTAGTTCTGGTATGTTATTATCAAATAATATGTCTATAAAACACGGGTCATAGTCAAAAATACTCTCTCTAAAATCTTCTGTACCAGGATATTTTGTCTTCCAGGAAAACTTTTCTTGATCGAATTCGTTTTCTTTAGCTTTTTCAATTGCGTTTAAAAATTTCTTCTGTACGGGAGAATCTTTGAGAGAAAGTGTAGAGTACCCATTAAAAAAGAAATCTTCAGTAGGTTTTAATATATTCATTTTATTTTTAATATCAATAAGTGCTTAATTATTGATTTTAATTTGTATGAAATGCAATAAATAATTAAAGATATGGCTAGAAAAGGACGATTATCGTCGGTTTCTAACTCAACTAAAAAGACTGCGCTAAGTGGCAGACGAGTTAGTAGAAAAACAGTAGTTAATAATAAAGAAATTAAAGAGAGTATTGAAAAAAATACATTTCTAAATTTTAATGTTACACAAAAATATGACATAACACCTGTTCACGAACAATTTCTTGAAAATTGTTTTAAAGATGAATGTAAGATGGTACTTGTTGATGGACCAGCAGGTTCTGCAAAAACATATTTATCAGTATATGTTGCTTTACAATTATTACGTACACGAAAAGTACAAGAAATTATCTATATAAGAAGCATTGTGGAATCTGCTTCAAAAAGCATGGGATCTCTCCCGGGTGAGGTTGATGAAAAGTTTTTACCATGGTGTTTTCCACTGTTTGAAAAATTAAATGAGTTTTTAGATAAATCTATGTCTTCTAATTTAATAACCGAAGAATATATTAAATGTGTTCCTGTTAATTATGTACGAGGACTAACGTTCAATAATGCATGTGTTATTGTTGACGAAGCGCAAAATTTAACACCAGTAGAGTTAACTACGATTTTAACAAGATTTGGCGAAAATACAAAATATATAGTTACTGGTGACACTCAGCAAAGTGATATAGGAAGTAAGACTGGATTTAAAACTATCACGAATGTATTTGATAAAAAAGAATCCTATGAACACGGTATATATACATTTAGATTTAATGAATTAGATATTGTGAGATCTGAAATATTAAAACACATCGTAAAAGTATTACGAAATTTAAAGATGGAAACTTAAAGCCTTACGAATTCTCTCTAATAATGTCTTTCGATTTTGACCGCTTTCAGTTAATCTAGAATATTCTAATTTAAACGCATCAATAAACTCTTTTGATAATTCAAATTTACGAGGATAAAAGGAACGTACTTGTCTAGTCATATATCGTTCACATAATTTATCATAATCCGTCATATAATTATTTATTCATCCGATCTTTCTTATTTTGCTCTTCTATAGATTTCTGTATATGAGAATGTTCTGTAGGATCTACATCGTTCCATACCCCACTTAATGCTTTCATATCAGCTAACATATCTTCATCAAGAAGATCACCTCCTGAATGCATATCTCCTTCTGCATCAATATAAAGTTTAAGTATCTGTATACGTTCTCGTCTATTACCAAATACTTCTATAATTCCCGGCTTATCATCTTTAATAAAAAAAACACTAGCATCATTATCCATATACTCTCGATGCATAGCTTTAAAAATATTATCAAGCTCCTCTATAACCTTAGAGTCTGTATCATGTAAGTCATCTTCTTCAATTTCAGCTGGCGCCACCTTAGTTATAGGAGTAAAAAATATAATATCTAAATTAGAGAAACTTTTTCTCACCTGAGGTATACACTTTTCAACAAACTTTTCGTCAATATCTAATTCAGATTGTTCTGTCGCCCACATACTATATACAAGATTGTCTAATGGACATCTATCAAAAATCACATTATCAGACCTACGATATTTCTTTTGCTCTTTAATCATAAAATCCAAAATATTTTTTTGAACTTTTTTATTAATATTAGAAGAATCATCAAGACTAGTTTCTTTAATAATATCTCTATAAGTTTTTTTAGGTGTACTGTAACTAGGCCATTGCTCTAAAAAATCTTTAATTAAAGTAGTTTTTCCTTGACATGCTGTCCCACTAATTGCAATTCTCATATTATCTAATATTTAGTTAATTACACTTTTAAAGCCATATCCCATACTAATAAATGTAACCGAGGACTAAAGTTAAATCTATACTTCTTAGCTAGCTCAGCAACCATAGGAGCCTTTTCTATATGCTCTTCCCTACTACCACAGCATGGCATTAACCATACCCTACCCGTAGGAATATCAAACGGTGTAATAAATTTACCGAAAACCTCATCGATATCGGACTCTTTATCAATAACAAACTTAAAACCAGACCCATTTATAGAATGCCAATCTAAAACATTACGCTTATAGCGTCTATCTTCTGGATCTCCATTATTACTCATTTTAGGAGAAGTAGTAAACGTAGCACCTACTCTTGTCCATTCTTTATCAGGCATAATAGTTGCATTAGTTTCAAAATCTATCCTTGGAATCCAGCCCCATTCAACCTCCATATACTCTAAAAATTTTAATAGAGCTTTTTGTTGTACTAAAGGTTCTCCTCCAGTTATTTTTAATATAGCACCGTTGTATAAATGATCTTTATAACCACTACTTGCAAAAAAATCAAAGATCTCCTTTAATGTAAGTTTATTTTTTACACTCCAAGATATATAACTATCACAGCCATGAGGAGAATCAGCAGAAGCGAATCCCTTGCAAGTTAAATTACACATTGATAGTCGCATAAAGACAGAGGGATAACCTATAAATTCTCCTTCTCCTTCAATTGTATAAAATATCTTATCGTCGGATAAGTATATCGTCTCAGTTCCGTCAGCTTTCATTATCGTTGATTCTTTTTCGATCATCTTTCTTTTTAGTAGATTTTAAATACCGGGCCATCGCCTTTAGCGTATGGTTCCAGTCAATTTCATCCCAATTAGTAACAATACTATTTGTATTTTCTCCTTTTCGTCTTTTACTTCCTTTACCCATTTTGGTAACCACCTTCCGGATCAGCAAATCTCATCGTAGTAATCATATTCTCTGTATAAATCGCAGAATTGTTTTCATGTTCAAAAACTTCAACTTTATCTACCCAGCATCTACCTTCAGTTTGTTCTTTTATAATTTCATCTGAAACATCATGACAATATTCAGCAATACGCTCAATACCAGTACCTTTAGACATAACTCTCAAATCACATGCATCAGCTTTTCGAAGTTCTTCAAAAATAGGTAACGCAGGATCGTCTGCTGCAATACATGTTGTATGATCAAATTGCTCTCTTAGAATTTTTTTAAGATGACCTAGATTACCAAAATCTACAACCCAGTGATTTTCGTCTAAACTATTAGCTCCAAACCAAAATTTAGCAGTCAATCTATAACAATGTAGGTA
>Ga0315334_10000643_pt1 | contig 21251 bp, 24 predicted proteins | sample M150034915metaG_FD_205555 | JGI IMG/M metagenome (GOLD analysis project Ga0315334, IMG submission 205555) | Ammonia-oxidizing marine archaeal communities from Monterey Bay, California, United States - M1 500m 34915 | ecosystem: Environmental > Aquatic > Marine > Intertidal zone | place: USA... | reverse complement strand
ATGGGTCGGACAAAACCCCGGTTATCCCAGTCCAAGGATTATGAGATTCTACACTATCTGTTTTATTAGAAGAAAGAACAGTATGCAGACCCCGAATTTCGTTATCGTCTCCAGTGTGAGCAATTAGACCATAAGAATAGCCACTTTTATTATGATCTGTATTTCCAAATATAACCGCCCCATCGTCAGAACTAACAGTTTCTCCAGACTTCAGTTTGAAAAAACTTTCTATCGTAAAACTAGAATTTTTATCCTTAAAAACCCCCAAAGACCTTAACCCAGTAAAATTTTCACCAGATATTGCAGCGTAAGAATTATCTGTACCAGCTCTAAACTGATAGAAGCCGCTCTCCTCACTATACAATCCGCTATTTTCAAGCTTGACGTCCAAGCCACTTGGGGTTAGATCCCTCCAATACTGAGAATTATGCTCTTTACTTCTCTGACTGTAGCCGTCCACCCTAAAGACTAGACCGTCTGTATTTACTCTGTATTTTCCATAATTTACTTTGCTTGACATTTTTAATATCCTCCTCCGGAAACGCTAGTAGAAGCTGAAAAGTTATAATCAGCTATATTGTTAATTAAATTAAAATCTCTAGAACCTCCTATAAAATTAGACTTGGCCTCTTCCAAAGACAAAGCTTTTTTGTAAACGGAGACTGTATATATTTTACCCTCCGAATGAGTTTTTCCCTCAGGTTTGCCTACTTGTGGATAGTCTCCTATCGATAGCTTAAGATCTGAGCCATCATAAAAACTTTTATTATCTACGGCATAGTTTGAATAGCTTTCTATGAATTTAGGAAATCCTGCTTTTAAAGTAAAAGAACCATTATCTCTGAATAATACTGGACTCCCGGCGTCTTCCCCGACATACGGATTGGGAATGATAGCTAAAAGAGAATTATCCCCAAAGTCATTAGTCTTATTAACTGATTTATATATGTAAAAACTTTTAGCATCAGTTACGTTAGACCAGTTTAATTGTATTCCATCCTTGGGTCTGGTAATAAGTGTTTTTGTATTTTTTGTAGCTATGGATTCTCCGTCCTCGTTATACGAGGAAACTCTGTAATTTATTGTAGACCCCGAAACAAACGTTCTAGATGAAATACTCTGAGTATCAACGGCGTCACTAGCTTGAATAGGGAAAGTTGATAAAAATAAATTAGCAGGAGGGAGTAGTGAAGACAAAACCTTAGTTCCTATATTTTGACCATTTACAAAAAATTTAACCTTATCACTAGGAGATGAAGCCATATTAATAGACACAACTATATGCGTTACATTAGAAGGGAAGACACAGACATTTGCAGTAAATGAAGTATAAGATAGCCCGAACTCATTATATAAATTACAATAAATCCTTCCTTGACTAATGTAAACATGCTGCTTCCTAGAAGAGCTTCCTCCACCTACGAAAACCCCGGAACCTTGGGTTATGTCAGAATACAACAAAGTAGAAATTCCTTCTTCTAAAGAGGTTAAATTCACCCAAAATTCATAACTCTTTTTCGTAGTACTGCTTAAACTAAAAGAAGAAGAGTACCCTGATTCGTTTGGGGTCAAGCCTATATTATGAAAAGTGTCAGCAGCAAAAATTGGGAGAGAATTACTATCGAATTTAGACCTAGAGACGCTTAAGGAATTTTTATTTCCGCTTAGATCTTTTAGGGAGTTAGTAGATCCTCTGGATCCAAACCTAACAAATTGAGTTCTGTGGGCAACGCCTTCATATCCTGTTTTGTTTTTTTCTAACTGTGGATTTTTGTAAAGAATATAGCCGGACGAATATTGGGAAGTTGTTGCTGTTTCGCTAGGCCAAAAATAAGCAGTATGATGCAAAGAAGAACGAACAACACCACTTGTTCCACTTGTTCCGCTTGTTCCGCTTGTACCGGCAGTGCCAGAAGTCGACGCTACTGTAGATCTGAGACTAGGCTTAACTAATATAGATACCGTTTGCCAAGTGCCTTTTTTAGAAAAGTCATAATATCCATAAGACTTGTTTTGATCTGTAGCTTTGATTGAAATAACAGGCCACTTTGATTTAGTAGTTCTGTTATGAGTCTTAGAAACAAACACTTCGCATGAGAAAGTGTATTCTACCCCTATATCTAAATAAAGAGTGCTACTGCTAGTACCGCGAAAAGCATGCAGCCCATATAACGTATTAGAGGGAGAATCAGGATACACACTCTTATAGACAACATCTTCGTGCGACATATGCCCGGTAGCCAAAGACTTGAACATTCCCTGTTGATTTGGATCTTGATCTTTATATATTCTCCAAAAATGATATTGCTTATCGGGGTCTCCACTTCCAAGCCTAACGCCCCAATCACCGTTCTCCACCGCTATGGGCATTAGGTTCCTAGTTGGTTCTCCAGCGTAACTTTTACGAGAAAGTTCATCAGCGTACATCACCAAATCTTCGGTAAGTTTTCTTATGTGACCATTAGAAGCTGACATTATGATTAAGTTGGTATCGCTCCCCCACTATACATAAAGGAGCCAATAACTAAGTTTTGCCTAACATTATCTCCGCTATGCGGGTATCTCAAAAATGTTGTTAAGACTTGGTGTGCGGCATTAGATGGACCCTCTAAAACGCCAGTAACGGTAGTATATATATTAACTCCACTTTGATATGTCGCAACTTCATCGTGGTCAGCTACCCTTTCAAGTTCTACCGACTGCTTGAACCTAGAAGTTTTTGCAAAAGATACCGAACCTGATACTAACTCAGATTCATTCCTTTTGGATAGATAATCTTCTTCTACATGGTCCCTTAAATCTACATTTAAATTTGATATCTTGGTGCTTAGAGCCCCACTAGTAGTATCTACAAAACCAGTGACAAATCCACTTACCCCAACTCCGCTTTCCCCAGTAATCCAAGTAGATAAAAGCTGGCCAGTGGATCCTAGATCCCCACTCAAAGAATCTATGTCGTTCTCGTTACCCTCGCTAAGGGCTTGAGTGATTACATAGGAGCCGCTTAGTTCCTCGATTTTTCCGCTTACAAAATTTACATCAGATTTTAATTCTGTATGAATTCCAGATGCAAAGCCGCTTACGGCAAGACCAGTTTCCGCTATCTTCGTAGCTAATACGCCGCTTACTGAGTCTATGTAACCTGATATATCCCCACTTATTCCAGTGATATAGCCAGATGTCGCGAAATCAGAAGGGTTTCCTGCATAAGGATACCACCCCGTTGTGTTTGTTTCGCTACCAGATAAGTTAGTAGTAAAATATTCCTGTAAACCACCAAGGTCTAGCTGGCCTGTCTTAATAGTGTGCGACATACGACCATAATTACACCTTATTTACCTTCGGCCAAGATCGATCTAATTTTTCTGGAAACTTTTAAATCCTTTTTTGATTCAGATTTTTTAGGCTTTCTGTAGGCTAGGATGTATTTCTTAAACTCCCTAATTAATCTAGTTGTCAGAAGCTCTCTATTGTCTATAGGCAAGACGCCTAGTTTTATCGCATGAGCATGCAGATCACTCCTATTCATACCCTTTATTTCGCTTGTGTATTGACTTTCGTCTTGGGTTCCGTATTTAGACAGCCCCGTGTCGCCCCAGATTTGATCTAATGAAGTCTTTTCAAACTTAGTCTCCTCCTCCATGGCGTGGGTTTGAATCATTTCCTTCTTTTCAGACTTAGCTTTAGTCTGTTTGCTCTTAACTGTCGCCTTTTTCTTTACCTTCGCTGTTGTTTTCCTTTTTGCGGCCATAACTTTATCCTTTTTCCGTTATACATACTTTTACACAAAACACCCTAATAAAAGAATAAAAAAAGCCCCCTCCGAAAAGGGGGCTTTGCTAATATTTTTACAGTTTATTAGACCGTCAAGCCAACAATTGCGCGGGCGTCCAAACAAACTCTACCCTCTTCCAAAGAACCATAGAAACCAATTCTCTCATTTCTCTGAGTAAACTGATCATCCGGTTGAGTGGTGAAAGTATCGCCTGTATCGGCATCCACTGAGATAGCGCGAACAAACGCGCCCTTACTGTTGTCAACTCCAACTGCGAGCTCATGGGTCGCACCAGCGAACACATCAGCTTCACCAGCGTTAGAAGCATGAGGAGCGATCTTAGCAGAACCTGCCTCGAAGCCATCAAACAAGGTGTTGTACTTCTGTCCAATACCAAGCTCGTTGAGCTCAACGATATTCACACCGTAGATCTCTTGCATACCGGCCTGATTAAACACGTCAGTACGAATGTTATCAGGTAGCGGAATAGAACTCACGCCTGAAGTCGCCTGCCTTGTGTTCATGGGCTGATAAGCGAAAGCGCGAATCTGCTCCTTGATCTCAGGGCTGACATACATATCAGTAATACCTGCACTGTAAGGCGCGTCAGCTGTACCAGACGCCCAAGACTGATTGATTCTCTTATTCAGGGTCATCAACTTATTGAGGTCCTGAAGCTGGAATACATTAGTATTGTGGGCTGGTATAACATGCGTTCCCGAAGCCAAATTGGTAATACCAACAGAGCCTGCAGTTACATGGCTTGTGCTCGCATTAGCAAGAGCATACAGAGCCACGGCCCATGCATTTCTCTCCTGCTTAAGAAGCACTTCTTGAGACATACGCTCAATAAGCTTGCTCACAACATCGAGCCTTGCTTGTCTTGCATATTTCTTGGTGATCGAAACAGCCGTATCTAAACGATACGTGGCGATTTTCAACTCTTGAATCGCAGAGACGTCTTGGGAGGTCGGAAGACCACCAGCAACGTTCTGGGACCAAATGCTGACATAACCATCATTTGTTTCGTTGTAGTAAAGATCGAGTGGGTAACTAGCGCCCTCGTCTTGATTAAAAGGTGCATCCGTGTAGATAGCTCCTGCTGTGGCTGCCTGCTGCAAAACTTTCTGGACCACAGGGCCTAGAAAAGCAGCAAAAGCCTCAGAAGCTTCACGTGCAACTATTGAATTCTTGGAACCCATCGATTTGATAAGTTCAACCTGTTCTGGGGTGTTTTTTAACTTAAGTCTCATTTTCTTAAATCTCCTTTCTTAAATTAGAGGTCAATCTTCAGCAGAATGAAACCATCTTCATCCACAGAACCTAGAGCAGTACCGACTTTCGTCTGAGTTGCTCCACCTCCATGAGATGTCTCAGTAGCCGAAGCACTCAAGTCACCCTCGTAGAACATATCAGCGTAAATCGAAGCCCCAGCTGTAACGCTATCAGCGCCACCGCTAGTCAAATTACCACTATAGAGTACAATACCCTTGGTCAAGACGGGAACCGCCTGACCGCTTACCACAGACTGCATCTCTGCGGCCTTGCGAGGATGATAGAGCAATTTCTCGCCATTCTCATCGACTTCTGCGACATCCCAAATGGTTAAACCAAGAGGGGCTGTACCAGAAGCACAAGGTTCCACATTAGCAGCTGCGCCGTAACGGAATGAAACCGTATTTGAATAAGTAGCACCGGGGTTGCCGATACCAGTCTTATCTACAGGGTCGTCAGTGTTTTTCCAACCATTAGACTTAACAGAAACTAGGAGTCCCTTATTGACCTTAGCGCCATCGGCTTTAAGGGCTGCATAAGAGGCTACAACATCTCCGTCGTCGTCTTTCAGACTGAAAAGGTTAACGACGTCTGTCTCAGCATGTTGCCTAAAAGGCTTCAGCTGTTGTGTGTTTTTTACAAACGTTGCCATAATTTTTTATTTCCTTATACTAAAATTAGATTAATAACTAATTTCAAATTGATCTACGTTGAAAGCACTTTTGTACTTATCATAAGTAGAGGGTTCTGAAGCTTCTGTTGAAGCAGGAACAACCTCCGAATCCTTCTCTCCTCTATCAATCGCTTCATCAACGATATCATCAGAGGCTTTAGACTCTTCTGTCGTGTCCTCCTGAGAGGTCTCCTTCTCTTCAGCTTCTTTCTTAGCCAAGACTTCTCTTGACTTATCTCTTAGCAAAACATTGATCCTGCTGGAGAAAGATTCCCATCCCTCTTCATCAAGATTCTTAACCTGCTCAGCAAGTACTTTGCGATCGTCATCCTGCAAAACAAAAGATTCGTCCAAGGATGCCATTCTTTGATTGAATAGTTCTTCGGCTTCTTTTTTTGTTTTTTCGGCTTCAAGACCGCTCAACTTCTCTGTAACAGATTCAAGTTCAGCTTTGACTTTATCGAACTCCGCGCTAACAGATTCGATTTTTTCTTGAGCTTCTTTGAGACTTGCCTCCACCTTTTGCTTTTCGGCTGAGAATCTCTCGGAAGCTTCCTTGAGTTCCGATTCAATATAATCGGAAACAGCCGAGGCGGAAAGCTCCTTCAAAGACTCAGTTGTGATGTCTTTAATACTTTCGATTTTCATAATTTTTTCCTCGTTTTGGATTATTACATTATTTTCTTGTTTTTGTGAAGTTTTATCGGCTTCAGCAAAAGTGTCTTTTTCGTCTTTATTTAGGGGCTCTATTTGGATTTTACTTTTTAGGTCTTCGAGTTCCTCTGTTTTGTCTGTTGCTATACCTTTTACGTCCGCAGCAGGACTCTCTGTCAGTCCAATGCCCAAAGGTACAACATTTCCTATGACTTGTCTATAGACGAACTTACCATCTTTAGTTTTCCCGTCCCCCCCTAAAGCTCTCAGATTATCTTCCAAGGCTTTAATTTCAACTTCGTTATCTATCACGGTTCCGTTTTCTATGTTCTTATCGGTTCCTTCCAAAATAACTAAATTATAATCAGCGAATCCTAATTCCCAACTAGCACTGATTCTCATATAATCTTCACTGCTAGGGTCTGCAGACTCTTCTATTAAATCTGCTGTCTTTGGGCTGACCATCTTCCATATGACGCCACCCAAGGTAACATTAAATGGCCCTTCCGTCTCTTTAACTTGTTCTTCCGTTAAAGGTTTATCAGTACCAAACTCAGAAAAACCTGCTGTTAGGATAGTTCCGATCACCCTATCTCTATTGTGTTCTATATTGATAGGTTTATTTTTAAAATCCTCATGAAAAGCTAGCGCCGTATCCGTATCGACAACGTCACCATTTCTATTTACTCTGTTGGCGACAAAAGCGTTAAAGGCTATCGGCAGAAGATCTACCTGCTTCTCCGTATCTACCTCAGGTACGAACTGCGATATTTCTATGTTTGAGGCTAGAGCTAAATATTTATCTCTCTCTTCGGAAACAATAGGTCTAACTTCAGAACTAAAAATAGTAGTATAATTATATTTCATTTTATTTTACGTAATAATTTATAGTGACATTTCCAGCGCTACTATAGACTCCAGAACTAGTAGGCACCGCAATGCCCTGATTAAGATTTGTTGCTCCGACTGGAGCATAGGCTAGAACAGTATCCGCCCCTGCCGCGGATGTACTTAACGTCGAAGCCGCAGAAGCGAGTACGTCTGTTATAACGATAGTGTCACCGCTGCTAGCCGCCACTAAAGCTCCAGCTCCGGCGGAGCTTGCTGTTCTGGACGGGGTAGGTACGCCTTGGTTAGGTTGAGAATTTGATGATCTTGCCATGATGTTTTTTAATTAATTATATTGTCTAGCCAAGCCGAAGCCTCAGCTCTTATTTCTTCTTCCGTATCTAAATATAGATCGTCCACGTCTCTATAATCGTAGTCACTTAAATTATGTTTTGTTATGTCTTTTTCCGCCAACAGAAAAGCTTCTTCGTTAGGATAAAAATTATCAGACATATCGATAGCTTCGTCTCTATTAGCGGGTTCCTCTTCTTCTAGGACGAAACCCTGTAGGGAACCTTTTGTTTCCAAGTCGTCAGTTTTGGCATAAATCTCCTTTATCTTCTCTCCTCTAACTATCTTTAAAAACATATTGACTCTAGCTAGAGCAAATTTAATTTTAGAATCCCCTTCGGTCTTGCTGGCTTCCTTGTAAATATCTCTCAGTTGGGAAAACGCCACTTTTCTAGAACAATTTTCGTTGTGTTCTCCTGTTTTGAATTTCAAAACTTCGATAATTTTTTTAGAAAAAACAACTTCTTTCTCGTCCGAAATCAAATTGTTTTTTGACTCATCCGAAGGCCTAAGGTTCAAATTAGAACCACTGACAGACAAATCTATATCAAGCCCCTTCATTTTATGACTGAAAGACATTTTTAGTTACCTAAGGGTTTATACACTTATTTTTAAAAAACTTATAAAAAAAATGAAAACCCCCGCAAAAAACCCCCCGTAAAAAACGGAGGGTTTCTTAAATAGGAAAACAAGACGTTCAGAAATTAGAACGGAACGCCGTCTGACAAATCGTTGGCTATATCAGGCCTTGAGGCTGTATCGTCGTCGCCGCCCTGAATAACTCCAGATTGATAATATTTAAAATTGACTGTATAAGATCTTGTCCAAGTGTTAACAATACCTGTTCCGTCAGTAACGGCCGTATTGGAAAGACTTAAGGCTCCTCTCGAAACCGTCATACTGTTGAGCCCACTACCCTGATCGACTCCTGACTGATAACCTCGATAAGCTCCATCAAGAACAGCGTTCACAAATTTTTGAGCGCCACCATTAACTTCGTTACCGGCGTTATCAAATAGATCGCCAGAGGTCAACGAATAATTTAATTCCGTTGGGTCACCTATGATATTCATTGGTAGGGGTGCAGAAAAATCAGTCTCACCCAAACCGTTAAGGCTTGCGCCCTGAAGGGGGATTACGATTCCTGTCACCTCAGCAGCTTTCGCTACCGCCGCTGCGTTGATGGGCGTCGTAGCAGCGCCCATAAATTTGATTTTCCCGGCTCCAGCTCCGCTGGTTAAATATGTGAGCTTACTGCCTTCGCCCTCTCCTGCTCCTTTGTTTATGTTATAAACATTTAATGCTGCGTTAGTTGTTGCCATTATAAATTTCTCCTATTATATCTTCAATTACATTGTTTTTTTAGTTTTTGGAAATATTATTTTATGAGCTTTTATCTAAAGGAGCTTTCTCTAAATCCCCAAGTTTCATTAGCTCATCCAATTTCTCCTGAGGAGACGCTATGCCCCCGATAATAGTGAAAACGGTTAAGTTCTCCTTGTCTCCGCTATATATACCCCTATGAACCACGCTGCCTGAACTTAAGATTCTAGTCAACTGGTCAAAGGCTTGATCAAGATTGGATTGAGGCACGTTATCCAGAACCTCTTTTCCTCCAATTAAAATAGCCCCAGCTGTATTAGCTGTTGTAATATCTATACCCCCAGACATGCTCCCTGTTTGAGCTATGCCTCTAACCGCTCTAGATATACTAATGGAATCCTTCCAGTCCGGAACTGGAGTAGCCCCGAAAACAACTATGCCGGAGTCCAAGACACTCTTATAATCGCTGGAATCAAAAGATGAATAAGAACTATCTTTCGAAGCCGTCATATTAAATAGATGAAAAACTCCAGCCATACTCATGTTAGCTGTCTGCCAAAAATTAGAAACAGAAACATTGGAATATATCTTACTGGTTTTTTCGTTATCTATAATTATCAAAGGTGAGACGACGCCCTTCTTAACTAAATCACATGCCTCTTTGAGCGTATCATGGGCGTTAGCATTAACCTTCCTACCTTCTGAATATTTTGGCAGAGCTAAGATGACGCCAACTTTCTTGCTGTCAGCACCAATAGCTTCGTGAAGCTCCTGACAGGTTTCGACTAGAGGAACCAAAGTCCCTGCTCCAGAACCTCCTCCAGCCCCAGCACAAACAAACACCCTATCTACATCGTCACCAAAGGATCGACGCATGAAATCTAGAACGTCATCTCTTCTTTCAGAGAAACATTTTTTAGCTACAGATCTATCTTTGCCTGCTCCTCCGGAACCTATACAAAGTTTGTTTTCTACGTTGATGCCGTTTAAGTCCTGCTGGGCTGTATTGATAATGCCTATTTTTCTATAACCCAATTTATGGAAAGTCTCCGCTATTCTAGATCCACCTTGTCCAGCCCCGATGAAAGCAAACTTAAAAGCACCATCAACTGTGTCTTCTACTTCTTCTTTTTTCTCCGGCTCTTCTGGAGGAAGCGGGATATCTGGAACTATAATATCTATAGTATCTGCTCCCATGTACTGATTAACGTCTTGTATATTTTCTTGATTCTCGCTCATTGTTCTAAATTTTGCTTGCATGTAATAGGCTTGCTAAATAATCATCAACTTGATGCTCGCAGCCTATAGTCTGAACCTCTCTTACTTTGTTATGGTTGGTGTCGATTGGATTATCAATATAATCTTTTACTTTCTCCAGCCACTTTTCACTCACTTCATTTGCCATAACTAATTGACAAATATCAGTAGATAGATTTCTGATTTTATTAGTTACTCTTTTATTGTCGTATTTCAACTTTAGTTGTTCTTGGATTTCAGATTCCAATTTTTGAGCCAACAATAAATTCTCTTTAATCTTCTCTACACTAAACTTTCCGCTCCCAGTTGTATTTTCTCCTACGGGAGAAACCTTTTTAGTTGTCTGTGGAGATTTAGATCCTTCTGGGCGACCTTGTTGTTCTTGATTCCCCCCTATCAGAGGTTGATAATAACCCTCGTCTCTTAGTTCTTTAAATTTCTTTTGTGACTCTAAAGACTCTGTGGGTTCTGGTAGTCTACCTGAATCGATAGCTTCCAAACCTTCTTCAGCAGTAAGGGTACCGTATTGTATTAGTTGGGCAACCACTCGATTCCAAGTCGTCTTATCTTTAAGCTCTATCTCTTCGAAATGAGGTTTAGGATAATTTTTGAAACCCAAAGATCTGCAAACCCTCTTAATTTCTGGAACCAGAAACTGATTCAAGAAAGCTTCTCTTCCCTGCTTCAGTCTTTCTATGAAAACTTGAATTTTGATGCTAGTATTAGCAAACTTATCTTCTCCAACTAAGATATTGTTTAGTCCCATTTGTATGTCGTTGTTAACGACCTGATACTTCTTGGGGTCAAGTATCCCAGCTATGTCAGGTATAACAAATTTTGCCTCAGTGGTGTAGTCGGAAACAAGAACTTTTCCAACCGATTGGTTTTCAAAAAGTTTTTGCATAGTTTCTATGGCTCTCTGATTAACGTTCAAACTACCATCTTTTAGCTCTGCCCCCATGGTGATTAACAGTATGGCTTGATTAGTTGTTCTAGTGATTGCCATATCCATTTTTTTCATTTCCGCTTTCCAGTTTATATCCTCTAATACTGGATAACCCATTGGCACAGCGAAAGGTTCGTAGTCTTGTTTCTTGTAAAAAACCGGAACCACTTTATCTGTGTCGAGCTTTATGGTTAGCACCCCTATGTTTCTACTTTTGAGAGCTTTCTTCGCCTCTTCATCTAACGAGTCGTATACTTGCTGGTCTTCTTCTGTTCTAGGGTTCTTAAGTCTCTCTATTTCATAATCACTTAGGGTCTTATGATACACTCCGTCAAAGAAAGATATATTTCCCGCCATTTGTATGTCGGCTGGATTAAGAATTATATATCTGACCGGTAAAGTGTTCTCTTCCTCTAGGGCAAGAGATTTTGCTCCGTAGGTTTGAGTAATCTTTTTAATGTCTTCTGGCTGTATTCTAGAATCAAATCTATGAATAAATACATTCCCCGAACGATAATACTCTCTAAAAAATCTATCTAAAAAACTCTGCAAGTCGACCTTTTTATACAAAGCTTCTAAAAAGGATCTTGATTTTTTGCTACCACCTGTAAAATAAATCTTCGTGGCGGAAAACTCAGTCATCAAATCTATGATATTTCTGAAAACTGAAAAATTGTAATAAGCTTTTTGACAAAGAACGACAACATCTCTTACATCGAGAGAGCTTTTATTATTAATCCCCTTGCTATATTTATACGGCACTAAACCATTATCAATATTTTCAAACCTATTGGTCCTCTCTATCTGTCCGCCAACATTCCTCCTCGTCCTTGTAGACTGATTGGTAGTAGTATATGGCGAAGCTGCGAAGCTCGTCATCATTGGTTTAATATCCTCTTTTTTATTATCTGTTTTCTTTGTCATTTTTTAAACAACGCATAATATGCCGGGACCTACTCCCGGGTTACCGCTTCTGAAAAGTGCACCACTATTTAATCCACCTATGTTGGGCCATTCGGGTAAATTATTTAAAAATACATATCCTCCAGATAGCCCACTTACCGTTAATACATCATTGACTGTCAAGGGGTCGCCACTAAAAGATACAGTGCTTCCACTTATGTAAGATTTATAATTTCCAAAATATACACGCTCCCCGCTAATGTTAAACGGATTTGTTCCGTAGGGACCAAAATTTAATCTATCGTCATCATAAACATCAACCAGAGGAAGGCCCGCTTTATCTGTTACTGAAAACACAGGAGCGTCTGCTCCATAACCGGGAGCAAGAGTAAGCAAAGACCCACTAACGTCGTCAAAAGATACTGAGTTGTTGGCATTAACTCTTAACGTAACACCATCCCCACTTAGGTTTATTTGCTTGGTTTGTATTCCGTCTCCAAAAGTTTTTCGAGCTGAAAAACTAGTGGAAGAATCTGTTAAGACGTTTGTAATCAATGCGTCTAAATTTGCGCCAGAAGCATTTAGGCTAGTTTTTATTTCTCCGCTCACGGCCGAATTATAACCTGTCATTTCAGGATAGCCAGCGAGCTTCATCCAGCCAACTTTATTTGTAGTATCACCGGTAGCAACGAAAAATCCATGAGAGTCGTTATACCCAGATGAAAAAGCCAGAGCCCCTGTTTCAGCAGAAGTAGAAAAATCTCCTGAACCCGTATGATGAAAACTTCCAGATTTTAGAAACTCGCCACTACTGCTAGAAAATTGTCCCGAAACCAGATCTATTGAGTCGGATAAATAACCGCTAATACCAGTAGCGAAAGATTCAGCATGCCCAGACACATCCTCTGCTTTCCCAAAAAGAAGTGCTCCGCTGGCATCCAAGGTACCGCTTAGTTGAGACGATAAACCCGAGACTCTAGTCAGCATTTCTCCACTATGCCCAGTAAAACTGGCGGTCTCTAAAAAATTTAATGGATTACTATAAGCGTAAAAACCGCTAGTGCTAGTGACGGTACCTGAGGTTTTTTTATGGAAAAACTCCGTAAAACCAGCTTCATCTATTTGTCCAGTTGTTATATTGGAGGGCATAAGAACTTATTTCGATTTACTTACACTTAATAAAACATAACAGGAGCAAAAGTTTCTTTATTACTGTTAGTTTCTGCGTTAGTTATGTCGTTATACAGCTTAAGCCCCCAATTCGCTAACATTAAAGCGGAATAATTATCTTTTCTAGCTTTATTGGGAGAGGTCGATCTTTTGAGGTGCTGGGGTAAGTCAAAGTTCTGTGCTCCTCGCGCCGTAGCCTTATGCTCTACTAAGCTACATTGCCTCTTCGTTTGATAAATCATATCGTCTTGATGTTCTATGAAATCGAGCATAGTCCAGTCTTTTCTGTCTCCAGTAAAAATTATTTTCTTAGGGTAGGGTAGTCTGAGAGTGCTCGTTCTGTTAAAGAAGGTTTCATTAGAAGCAGTTCTCGAGGCAAATAAAACCTTTTTATAATCTATACAAGCTTGAAGATATTCGTTGGCTCTACGAATAAACGTGGTAGTAAATACTTGATTAAAACAAATTTTATTATTTTCTAAATTATATTTTATTTTGGCTCCCTTTAGAGACTTTTGATATTCCAAACCTTCTGCGTCAGCATTAAGCGGGATAGTCTTTAGTTCAGTTCGTATGTCTTTGAAGTATTGAGACTCATTACAAGAATCAATAAAAACATCAGAACCTGCATTATCCAAACAGACGAAAACAATGTTAAAAGCTTGAAATAAATAAGCTAAGTATTTAACATGATTACTTAAGTTACCCAAGCCAGCGTACGAATGAACCAAGGTCCCCAAGCCGGTATCATCATCTATCTCCATAACGGCTATAGCAAAATAGTCAGCAGAAGGACTGTCGCTCATGTTAGGGTCGATACCTAAAACATATCTCTTTCCGCTTCGGCCAATTAAAAGAGTGCTAGGCTCCTCATCTCCCTTCAGCGTACAAGCGTCCATCTTTTTTGCGCTGAAATAGCTATCGCTACCATCGGTAAACTGAGCGCAGTATTCTCGTTGAAAAGAATAATGGGAAGAGCCCCCCTCCGAAGCTTCGTCGATAATGGTTTTATCTATCATCTCTTCGGGTAGAGCTTCATACCCTAATTGAGATACGAAATATTTAGCTTCCAAGGAGCTTTCTTTATCGTGTATTTTGTTTATCCACTCTTGGTAAGTTTTGTATAAATTTTCGAAAGTATAACTAGCGGAAGATAAAGCTATCATCTTAGAAGCATTTTCAAATTTGGTTCTATCCTTCTCTTCTATCGCTCCCTGTTCTACTAACTCATTCTCCACTTCCTTGATATGCATTCTTCTTGCCATGTCTTGTGGGGCGACCAAGAAAGGCATCAAAACATTTTTAATTATATCTTCTGGCAAAAGGAGAAACTCATCAAGCACAAGTATGTTAGCTCTGAAACCACGAATCTTTTCTCCGCTCAATGGAATCGCAGTAATTGTCCCATTATTTATTTTCCACTCGTATTGGTCATTCCTTTTTACTTTAGCTCCAAAGGCCTGAGCCAATAGGACGGCTTCTTTTGTCTCTACTATTTTTTCTATATTGTTAAAAATGAATCTCGCTGTACGGAAAGTTGGACCAGCTATGAGTATCTTTGTGTTGGGTTCGAAAATGCACTGAAGAAAACAATAAACCGCAGCTATAAAACTTTTGCCGCAACCACGCCCCCAGACACACATGCTAAAGTTCCTATTGAATAAAGCTCTTAAAGTTATCTCTTGGTAGGCTGCTAGTTTTATACCACTCAAAAGGTACGTAGTGAAGTATAAATTATTTCTGAGAAATTCCGATAGAGTGATTTTCGCTTCTTTATCTTCTAGATACCCTTCTAGCTTAGCTAACCTAGAATTTACATCTCCTATTTCTTTCTCGTATTTTTCAGGACAAGACCACATGTCAAAATAGTTTTAAGTCATAAGCTAATTGCAAATCCATATCCTTATATACAGTACCAGAGAAAAACAACTTCCTTGTTACTCTAGTGGCTTCGGTTCTGCCTTTCGCGAAGAGGAATTGCACGTTCTCGTGTTTTTGTATTATATCCCTGACGTTCCTTAATACAAACTCTGGGGTTACCTGCACCTTCTTTGTTATATACTTAAGATAATTAAATTTCATCATATTGTCAAGTGAGTTTTCTACGACAACAACTACATACGCGTCCTGTTCCTCGGCCCTCTCCAATTCTCTAGAGAACCTATCACAACCCCCCGTGAATGTTCCTATAAAATCTTTAGTCTCTTTTCTCTCTACGTAACATTTATTATCTTCTTTATCTAACCAGTAGTCAGCAAACTTTAAACCTTCTCTTCTAGTTTCGTAATTTATGTTCAGGGGTTTTTGTTCTCTCGTATCGACTACTATTTCGTAGCCTTCTTTTATTTTCTCTTTTATCTCTTTATGAGGAAATTTTTTAAATCTAGGTTTTAAATCGAGCTTCGAACATAACTTATAAAAATCACCAAACAGTTCTTGATAGTAGTGGATGGGCGGCATCATGGTACAACGCATCTCAACCTGCGTCGGGGAATATACTAGATTTCTTCTTTCTTTTCTTTCTTTGATAATCTTAGCGCAAAACTCTTTACTCTCTTCTGGAGAAGCTTCCTTTAGCCATTTTTTCATGTTTACTCTAGAATTAAAATGATTAGAAAAATAATAATTTTTATTTTTGAACTTTATTAATTCTCCCGTAAGTAAATCTCTGCGAGGATAATATTTTTGATAATATTCCGCCATCCTCATTTTGAATTTGCGTAAGTACCTGTGGAGCTCTTTTTCTGTATCGAATTTGGCTCCGTCTATTTTACATATTAGCTCATCCATTTAAAGCCTCCTCTTCTGATATGCCAATTATTCTAGCTTTGACATCGTCCATGGTTGAAAGTTTGACAATCTCATCTTTAATTACTTTCTTTCTTAATTCCGCTATCCTGATTAGCTCTTTTCTTCCTTCTTCGTCTTTCCAAGTTTCGACTAAATTTAAAATACTTGCGTTGTCGTGTATCTGCTTGCTGAGTCTGGCGCTTCTTTTTTCCTTTAGGCTTTCGAGTAACTTATGCTGTCTGTTTACGCATGAATTATATTCATTTTGAGCCGTACTTATAGCCTCCACCAAACTCATAGAAATTCTTCGTCCTTCGTTATCCATAGCTGTCTCATCCAATAGATTCGTAAGCCTACCTACTCTTCTCTGAATATTTGATGCTATAACAACCTCTCCAGAAAGAACTATATATTGGTCAACTTCCTCCTGAGTTAGGTCCGGCTTATCGTGGGTGTATCTGACGAAAGAAGACTCGAAAAGCTCTCTATCTGTCTCGTGATTGTAATTACTTATCTGGTGAACGAACCTAAAAGTATGCAGATACCCCATCAGTTTGTCTATGCTCTTTTTTTGTTTCGGAGTAATTTTTTCTTTATCTATCCCGCTATCTAAAATATATTTGTTTATCTTACTAAGTACCCTATCTGGGTGTTTGGGGGGTTTGTATTCGAAAGCAGGAGCCCTCTCTTCTAAGACCTCTTCAAAACCGTCGCCCTCCAGAGATTTACAATATTCAGTAACCATTCTAACCTCAGCGCTTAGGCTGGTTAGGCTGTCATTTTTAAATAGTATTCGAGACATTTCAACATATTTCATTGTCCCTCTGTTGTTTCTTATGAATTCTTTATGCTCTTCCGAGAGTTCTGGCTTCTCGACTTTTTGATATTCGCTGGCTGGAATAGCTGTTAAGTCTATCTCACTTAGAAAAGCTTTTACGGCGCGTCCCTCCTTGCTTCTTCCATCTTTGCCGGTGAACCCTGTTACGTTCTGTATTAGATGAATTAGAGATACGTCGACATTCTCTTCTCCCGAAACGACTGAATCTTTAACTGCGGTTAGGGACTGCTTCTGTCCCTCTGTTAATTTAAAATCTTCTTTGCTCACGACCAATCTAAATCATCCTTTTCTAGTATTTTTTTAGCTTTAGCTATTATAGATTTTTGTATGTTTTTTATTTGCTTGTATCCGGGGTTTCTGTTTTTCTCCGTTGTTTTGAAATTTAATTGTTCTGCTATCTCCACTTCTGTCTTATTCTGTATATAAAAATTTTCGTAAACCAACCATTCATTTGGTTTTAGTACTTCTTTTAACTTTTCATGGAGCTTAATTATTCCTGACTCTATATCTGGGTGATACGTTAGGTTCTCGCGAATCTCTCCTTTATGATTTTCTAGCGGTAAAGCCATTTTAACATCATAAGCTGACTTTTTCTTAGTCAGCCATCTTTTATAAAGTGGGCACCTTGCGTCCTGAGAGCCGTAAATAGAACATCCAGAATCTGGCTCTGCCGCAGCACACTTTAAACAAGGTTTACAATAATTACTATAATTATTTCTTATTAAATTTTTAAGCTGATTCGATATTATTCTGTTAAGCCAAGGCAATAAAGGCCTGCTTTGATCAAATAAATGCCACTTCTTAAATATATGTATTTTTAGTATTTGAGAGATATCTTCAAAATCTATCCAAGCTATAGACGTTAAAGTCCATTTCCCTTTTCTTTTGCTTACCTCTTCATTAATTATTTCAATACATTCTTCAAATTTTAATTTAGACTTTTTTTTGGCTTTCTTTTTTGCGGCCATATGTTAATAGCTATTCCTCTTCTTCCTTTAAAACCGGTGCAACTAAATTGCCTAAAGATTGAGAATCTACTTGTGGGAAAAAGCAACCCGCCTCGTCCAGCTCAAGAGGAGGTATGTCTGTGGAGATGACTACATCTTCATCTTCCATGGCTTCCTCTTCAACTTCTTGAAGCTCCTTTTTCTTTTTCGTTATTTTTCCTGTAATTAGATTGCAGCCGCAGGAGCTGCAAAATTTAGGCTTATTTAGCAAAGAGCCTTTTTTACTAAAACTCCAAGCGTTTGCGGATCCGCAACTTACACAATAGGTGATGTTATTATATTTAGACATAACTTTTTACAACTAGGTAAATAGTTATTACAACTAAATAAGAGTTTAAATAATAAATATTATGGCTGACTACACTTTTACAAATAACGATGGGGTAAGATATAAGATATTGAAAAAGAAACCCCACTACAGTTATAACGCTGACGGACTATGTGACCCACCAGACTACAGAGGTCCCAAAATACATATTTCACCAGATTTAACACCCAAGAGAGAGATGGCAGTCATGATAGAAGAAATGATGCATGCTTTTTTCTGGAACATACCTGAAAAAGAAGTCAGAAGATTCTGCGGTTCTGTAACCAATATTCTACACAAGGACGGCTGGAGGCAGACAGTAACGACAGAGCCCTCGACAGAATACGTTGGTCATGTTAAATAGGCATAGTAGTTAAATCTTTGAATTTAGTCACTAAGAATCTGACTAATTCTGATCTTACTACGTCTTGTTCCGTGAATTCGAAAGTGTTTATTCCAAATTTTGAGCTTTCTTTGTCTGTGAATAAAGTCTCTATTCTTTCGAATCCTCCTCTATGCCCATTTTTTAAATCTGTCTGAGTTGGGTCAGCTAAAACAAAGCATTTGGAACCCATACCTAATCTAGTTAATACTGTTACGATTTCCTTGAGAGAGCTATTCTGGCATTCATCAAATATTAAACACTTAGAATTCCAACTCATACCTCGACAAAAATTAACAGGATAAGTGGATACTCTTTCATCTTTTTGTAATTTTTTTATCACATTAGGACAAACCAGTTCTTCCATTTTATGAAGAAAGGGAAGATTATAAAAATGAAGCTTTTGGTCCGCATCTCCCGGCAAAAAGCCCATTCTAGAATCAGAGCTTTCTACCGCAGATCTAATATAGACTATTTCGGAAACCTTTCCTTCGCTGAGTAAATGCAGAGCGCAATAAACACTAAGAAGGGTTTTAGAAGATCCCGCTGGACCTTTACCGAAAAGAATTTTTGATTCCTTACTTAAGGCTATCTTAATGAACTCTCTCTGTTTTTTTGTCCACTTGAAGTCTTCTATATGAAACCTCTCTCGAGGTCTCAAAGGCTCTCGCTGGAGAGCTCTACCTTGTGGGTTATCCAACTCCTCTAGAGAATTGGCCAATTGGTCAAGTCTAACTTTAGGCATAATAACTAGTTTACGCTTGCTCTTCTTCCATTGGCGCTATCTTCTTCTCGAGTCTTAAACCCTTGATGTCTTCGTTTGGTATATCTACTCGAGTTTTAGAATCCGCAAAGTAGAAAGTTGTGGATCTTATTCCAACCCTTACTACTCTACAGGCTCTTCCACCCATACTGTAGACGTCATCAGTTTTTATTCCTCCGAAAAGAGACGTGGATATTGCAGCTGCGAAGCTAGTTATGGTCTCTTTGAAAATTAAACCCACCGCTCCCGCGATGAGCAACCAACCGTGCTCGCCGATAAAATTTTGACCGGCATTAGCGATTTGATCTTCCATATGTAAATATATTACACAGGTTTTAGTTAAATAGAGGTGTAATAAGCTTTACTCGATAAATGAACGATTCACTAGCAGATCCCGAACTACAACAAGCCGCAGAACAATTAATAGGCGCATATGGTTGGTTATTAATTGTAGCTTTCCTTGGTATACTTTTTAAAGATGCAATACACAAAGCCGCAGAAGGGCTTTTGATATGTGTTGGTAAAGATTTTTGTAATGACGACGTATTGTACATAAGTGGACGACAAGCCAGAATAGTAAGAGTTGGATTTTTGAAAACAATTTTTTACATGACAGATCGCGGCACCAAAATGATCGTCCCAAATGACAGATTAAAATTACTTGTGATCGAAAAGAAACTTCCACTTAATGGCGGTTTTCATTACCTACATAAGGGGGGAGAGGTGGGTTATGAAGAGCAAAGAGCCATAAGAGACAAGATGAAAGAGCTTCCAAAATTGCCAGAGGACAAATAGGAAAAATTATCACATTTTTTTAATTTGTGTATATAATAGTCTACGAGTGTAATAAAAGAAAGTCAAAGATGGAATTTAATGATGCAATAGATATAATTTTAGGTATAGCTGCGTTTTTTATTGGTTGGACGATGAAACGTTTGTTTCACAATATAGACCAACTTTGGAAAAAGCATGACGACCTTGTAGAGAAGTTAGCCAAATTGGCGGTCGAAATGCCGAAGCAGTACGTCATAAAGAGTGACTTAACACGAGCTACTGACATCATGCATTCCAGATTTGACAAATTAGAAGAAAAGCTAGAAAAGCATTTCAGACCTTAAAGCTCTCTGACTTTAAAGTCTTTTAGCTTAACGTTGGTCATGTTTTGAAAATCTAGCTTTCCGTCTCTCGTCATCTGCTCTATCTTGGATAAAGCTCCATTCGGGTCAGATGGGTCGCTATTCTCATTCAAATCTTTTTCAAAACTTTCTATATTGATATCCTCGTCAAACGTCAATCCTACTACCGCTTCATGAGCAGCATGCCAAGTAATAATAACTTTCTTTGCCATCTGTTTTGTTATATTTATTTTTTTGTCATTTCTACAAAAAAAAGGTATAAAAATAATACAATGTTTAGTATCTTCAAAAGACTATTCAATAGAAGGGTTTCTACTGTGAGGCAATGCCCTGAGTGTGGCTTCACTGGCAGCCCTAAACAGTTCAAAAGAGTAAAAATGACAACGACAAATGGTTCAACAAGTGGCTCAGCCGGTTCAGACGGCTCAGCCGGTTCAGACGGCTCAGCCGGATCAAGCGGTTCATCTGGTGCTCCGGCTCCAGCTCCAGCCCCTGTGACTAGTGATCCTAATTCCAGTGGTTCAGCTGGTTCGGATGGTTCTTCCGGCGCACCTTCTGCTCCTGCTGATCCTGCCCCTGCCCCTGTGACTAGTGATCCTAATTCCAGTGGTTCAGCTGGTTCAGCTGGTTCGGATGGTTCTTCCGGCGCACCTTCTGCTCCTGCTGATCCTGCCCCTGCCCCTGTGACTAGTGATCCTAATTCCAGTGGTTCAGCTGGCTCGGACGGATCTTCGGGGTCTTAATCGACGACCCCTTTTTATCTTATAAGTTTTTATAAGGTGCGGGATAACTGTCTTTCCGTATAAACTTCGATAGTATTCCAAGTGTAACTAAATATACTATGGACCATCCTAAATTAAACGACCAAACAAG
>Ga0315334_10000642_pt1 | contig 21258 bp, 18 predicted proteins | sample M150034915metaG_FD_205555 | JGI IMG/M metagenome (GOLD analysis project Ga0315334, IMG submission 205555) | Ammonia-oxidizing marine archaeal communities from Monterey Bay, California, United States - M1 500m 34915 | ecosystem: Environmental > Aquatic > Marine > Intertidal zone | place: USA... | reverse complement strand
TTTGGGTACACCGCTGTCATGGGATCTTCTCCGTCTCTCCAGTAGCCGAGCGCTTCAGCTCCCCGCTGGTACCCCAGCAGACGGACCAGCTCTTCCGGCATCGTCGCTGCAACATCCGGCGGGCAGTTCAGATACTGGTTTTCACCCTGCCGGAGCCACGCGCGCTGGTACGCGATGCTCAGCGCGACACGATTCGAGTTCGAGTCGTTCGCGCCGGCACCGTGATAGCAGCTGCCGAGCACCACGATCGCCGATCCGACCGGACATGTCGCTGCGATGCTGCCCGCCCCGTCGAGCTCCAGTCCGTCCACCCATCGATGACTCCCAGGGAAAATGCGGGTCGCTCCGTTGACTTCTTCGAAGTCCTGCAAAGCCCACAGCACGTTGAACTCGACTTCGAAACCGCTTGGCCATGGAAAGTGGCCGTACGTCCATTGGTCACGGTGGATCGGCTGCGCGGTTTGACCGCCCAAGAGATCGGAGGTGACAGCCGTGCAGATGTGAAAGCTCTCCGTCTTGTCCGCGAGATAGTGCTCGGCCGCCCCCAACATCACGGGATGCTGCAACAGAGGCCATGACGTCCGCGACCTTGTCGGGACCGCTCCCGTTCGACGGGTGTGGAAACCAGAAATGGCGTCCTTACCTGTGGCTGTGGCATCCATGTAGGGCCGCAGCTCATCGAGGATGCCGCGCACGACCGTCTCGTCGACCAGCGACTCCACCACAGCGCAACCGGAGGCTTCGAGCGCCCCGATGAGATCCGGCACCGACGCCGAAGCCGTCAGCCTTGGCACGACGGCCTGGTCAGGCATTCGACGCCCTCTCGAGAAGCGGCACGACCTGGTCGGCGAAGCGCTCGGCCAATTCGCGCTGATTCGCGACGTTGACGTCTTCCCATGACCTCAGCATGCCGTGTGGCCAGACGACGATCTCATCGATACCGAGCGAAACGACGCCGTGCTCGATCTGGTCTGCGACCTGGCGTGGCGATCCGATGCAGTGGAACTCCGATGTGTCGTAGAAGTCCTCGAAGCTGTAGTTTGCGGGAATCGCGTCCGGCCACTGGCGATGGAGAATGTCGCGCCAGTACTGGCCAGCGGCATCCATGACCTGACGTGTCCTCGGGTGCGATTCGGCGAGGAGTCGACGTCTTGCCTCTGGAACGTCGACGTCGTCGTCGAATAACGTGACGCCGACGAGTCGATTGCTCGACAAGGTCGAAAAGTCGCGCCCGATCGCCTCACACGCCGCCTCAACGTTGGCGAGCTGTGTCTCGACCATCGATCGCGGCGCGAGGTGGGGAGCCACGGAGAAGCCATCTGCGTGCTGGGCGATGACTCTCGGCATTCTGCGGTGGCCCCACGCGAGGGGAATCCACATCGGAATCGGCCGAGCCGGTTTTGGCTCGCAGATTCCATCTTCGATCTGATAATACGCTCCGTCGAAGGTGGTGAGGTCGCTAGACCACAAGCTCTGCAGGATCGTGAGTTCCTCGATCATCTGGTCGATCCGTTGCCGAGGCGGGAGGAGCGGTTGGCCCATCAGTTCGTACATCTGGGGTTCGTCACCTGCTCCCATCGTGAGCTGTACGCGCCCGTCGCTGATTTGATCTGCGGTGGCGATCTGGCGGGCCAGAATGGCCGGGTGTCTCCGGCCCGGAGGGGTTGCCAACGTGCCAAGCGAGATCCGTTCCGTCATGGCAGCCAACGCCGGGATAGCGGCCCACGGGTCGAACAGCGGCGTCTGGTGAGGCGCTCCTGCCCACCCCGCGGTGTTGTCCATCAACCACAACGTGTCGTAACCGAGGCACTCAGCGAGGTTCGCGAGGTCGACCGTCTGCGCCCAATCGGCACCAGCGGTAGAGAGATAAAGGGAGTACTTGGTCATGCCAGTAGTCCTGCGATGAAATGACGATCGACGACTGGCACGACGTCGTCGAGTCCGATTGCTGACGTGCCGGCGAGAGCCTCCTGTTCGATCGCGCTCAGGGCTGCGAGGAAAAGTCTGCCGTAGGTATGCGCATCGAAGCTGTCGGAGAACTCGCCGTCGTTGATCCCTGCCGCGATCACGAGCGAGAGTGCATCGATCCCGGGAGCGAGGGCCGCATCGGCCGCGCTGCGGTGTGTTCCCGACAGTGCTGGCATCTGGTAGATGATGACCGCTGCGAGATCTGGGTCCTTACTGGCGATCTCGACGTCGAGCCTGGCGATCTCGAGCAACTGCTCCCTGGCGGTGAGGCCCGTGGCGAAATCTACCGATGCAAGCAGTGCAGCACACCATTCCGCGACGATCGTGAAGAACAGCGCCTCCTTGCTGTCGAAGTAGTTGTAGATCGTGCCCTTGGCGAAGCCGGCCGCGCGAGAGATCTCGTCAAATCTGGCACCGGCAAGCCCTCGCTGTGCGAACTCCGACTTGGCAGCTTCGACGAGACGTTGTTTCGTAGCGGTCTTCTCCCTGACGGAAACCCGAGGCATGATGACTATTATGGGGAAATCCCCATAATAGTCAAATCAACCGGGCAGACCAAGCATGAGCGATACACCCAAGCTAGAGACCATCACACACGACCCAGATTTCCTCGAGCACTGCTACCGAAAGGTGCTACTCGCGCTCGAGTTCAGCGACGAACACGCTCAGATTGTGGCTGCGTGTGTCTCGGACGGAGACCGCAACGGGAAGTTGACCCAAGGCATGGGCGTCTTCGAGATACCTGTGCTTTTGGCGAGAACCGGAACGATGGACGTGGAGGCGATTCCCGAGATCGTCGATGATGGACCGACCTGGGTGGTGGTCGACGCGTATCGATCTTCTGGCCAGTGGGCGGTCTCGATGGCGATGGAGGCAGCCATCGAGAAGGCGCGAACCTCAGCGATCGCGATCGGCTTCGTCCGCAACTTCAATGACGCTGGCGCCTTCGGCACGTATGTGCGCTTGGCTGCCCGCGAGGGAATGTTTGCCTTGGCCACCAACAACAGTCTGCCCCTCGTGTCTCCGTGGGGCGGCATGGAGAACGTGCTGTCTGGTGCCCCGTTCGCAGCAGCGTCACCAGGAGGCGAACACCCTCCGATCGTCAGCGACATCCAGGCCATCGAGGTCCACGACGGTGATCTAAGCGAGGCGTACTTCCAGGGAATGAAGTTGAAGGGGGAGTTCCTGGTCAATCCGGACACGGGCGAATTGACCGCCGACCCTGCGCCCTACTTCCAACAGATGGACGACTACGGGAGGATCTCCGACTGCACCGCACCGACAGTGTTCGGGACGCCTCGGATGTACGCCTTCAACCTGTTCACCGAGATGCTTTCGACGCTCATCAACCCGGGCGCCCGTTCAAGCCCCGATACGCCTGGACCGCCGTCATACTGGCTTGAACCACGCGACGAGCCACTCACCGGCGGCGCCTGCATGATCGTCATCGATCCCTCCCACTGGATGCCTGCTGAGGAGCCAGGGCAGAAGTCCGATCGCCTTGTCGAACAAGTGAAGGCGGCCAGGCGCCGACCTGGCGTAGACGAGATCTTTCTGCCTGGCGAGCGGGGCTGGAAGGCCATGGAGCGAGCAGAGCCGGTGCAGATTCTCCCAGCGCACTGGGAGTCATTTGTCCAGATCGTCGAGAGCGTCGGCCTCACCATCTCAGGTCTCAAAGCTGACTTCGATAGCGCCTAGTCGTGAGGAAGGTCCCTCAGCCGGGTGTGAGATAGATCTTGCCGCAGTCCTTCGACAGCCCGACCTCGAAGGCCTCCGACGCCTGACTCATTGGAAACGTGTGGGTATTCAGGATGTCAATGCGCGTCTGGGTCGCTTCGTCTTCGAGCATCTGAATGAGACCGGATCGATCGCGAACACGCACGTCGTGACCCCCCGTCCACGTGATGTGACGGTCCATCAGATCGTTCAGGATGCTCAGAGGGTACGGCTGGGGGCCGTCGTGCCCGAGTGAATACAGCGTTCCGTATCTTCTGAGCGCGGCGAAACTTTTATCGAGGTAGTACGGGGCTCCGGAGCACTCGAAGGCCACATCTGCCCCCCTCTTGTCGCCCGTGAACTCGTAAATTCGGTTGAGCCAGTCCGGGTCGTCGGGATCAATGATCGCGGCAACGCCCATCTGCCGGCAGAGGTCCATGCGGTAGGGCTGGCGACCAAGCACCACGACGGTTGCGCTCCTGTACAGCGCATTCGCTATCGCGCCGAGGCCAATGAATCCTATGCCCCCGACCACGACGACGTCACCGGCACTCACGCCTGCTTCCTCACAGGCCGTATACGTGCAGCCGAGCGTGCAGTTGCCGGCCGCGGCGTGGCGGAACGACAACTCGTCTGGTAGCGCCGCGATCATGTGCTCTGGCGCGATCCGATACCTCGCCATCGCGAATCCGCCGGACTCTGAGCCGTTCACCTTCTCGATGCCGAGCAGCCCGGCCGTGACGTCCTGGGGCGCCATGCCATCTTCGAAGCCCTCATAAGGGATGCCGAGACAATGGGTAGGCGACAGGCCCTCGCCGCACACGAAACATTCCTGGCAGCTGTTTCCTTGGAAGACGATCACCCTCTCGCCCGCCGAGAAACGTGATCCGGCTGCCACCTCGACGATCGTGCCGACACTCTCATGGCCGAGGTGCTCTGGACTGTCGTGCCACTCGAACTGGTGGTCGCGGTAGATCCGAGCTTCGTTGCACACTGGCGCGATCGCTGTCTCGACAACAACAAAGCCGGGAACGATCACTGGTGCGGCTTTGGTGATGAGCGATGTGGTCCGCGGCTCAGGGATCGCCAGTACGACGTTGTCCAATAGCGGTCCTGTCCGGTTCGTAGCCACGATTACTTCGCCACGCTGCACGTCCCTAGGCTAATCTGACCGGTGACCCACATTAGTAATCGCGGACTTCTGACACCAAAGAGAGGCCTCTTCGTGACGTCGGCAGCGGATGGATCTACCACCTTCGCTGCATACACCAGCGATGGTTCTCTCGCTCTCCGACGAACCGAAGTCGGCAGCCTCGTGCCAGGAAGCCTCGCCGGCTTCGCGGTACTGGACGCCGACCCCTTCGCCGTTGAGGCCCCATGTCTTCCCGACGTTCGCGTCCAGGCGACGTGGGTGACTAGATGTCTGGCGTGGAGTCGATCGACATGAACGGGCCAACCATGCGAGCTGCAATCTTTGACTCCCCGGGAGAGCCTCTCTGCATCGCGGAGGTGCCGGCTCCCGAACCAGGCCCTGGCGAGGCCGTTCTGCGTGTCAGAGCGTGCGGCATCTGTGGATCGGATCTCCACGCAACAGCCGAAGGCGGCATCGCCCGACCAGGCGGGGTGCTCGGGCACGAGGTCGCTGGCGAGATCGAGGCACTCGGCACCGACCCCATCGGGGACTGGAGCATCGGCGACCGCGTCTTCGTCGTCTCGCAGTTCAGCTGTGGCACATGCGGCTGGTGTCTCATCGACCAGTCGCACAACTGCGAGCAGCTCCGATTCTTCGGTGCGCTCGGACCAGACGAACCGGACGGTGCATACGCGGAGCTGCTGCGAGTACGAACCAACGACCTCATCGCGATTCCCGAGGGGATCTCGACCGATGTCGCCGCGCTTGTCGAACCACTCGCCACCGGTCTCATGTTGATTAGAGAGGCCGAGCTGTCGATTGGAGATCGCGTGCTCGTCATCGGTGGAGGGCCGATCGGGTTGGCCGCGGTGCTGTGGGCCAGGTTTTTCGGTGCACGACGGATTGTTCTGAGCGAGATGGTGCCGGCGCGGCTCGATCTCGGAATGACGATGGGTGCGACCGACACGGTTGATGCTTCCATGTCAAACGACGTGAAAGCCGATGTCGAAGTTCTACTCGGCACGGCGCCAGACACCGTCATCGAATGCGTCGGTCGGCCAGGCGTGCTGTCACAGGCCATCGGCATCGTCCGCCACGGCGGCACGGTCATCGCGGGCGGCGTGTGCATGCAACCAGACAACATCAGTCATGTCGATGCCTACTTCAAGGAACCGACCCTGCGATTTCCCGCTACCTACACCAAGGCCGAGAACGAGTTCGTGATGGAGATGATGGCCGCTGGACGTATCGATCCCTCACCCATGCTAAGTCACCGTGTCAGCCTCGACGAGCTCCCAGCGGCCTTCGAGGCGCTCCGGTCCCCGTCCGACCAGTGCAAGGTGATCGTCACGCCGTGACCGACTCCACGACAACCCGATACCGATTCGACCACGTCGGCTTCATCACCGAGGACATGGACCACAGCCTGGCGGCGTATCGCGCCCTCGGCGTCGAGGTCATGGAGCGCAACTACCGTCGAGGGACGCACGATCTCGCCTTCGCCGGCGCGGGAACCGATGTGCTCCTCGAGTTCCAGGCTCCACCGCTGCTCCCAGAGTCCGAGGACTACATCACGAAGCACGGATGGAGCATCGAACGAATCGCTCTGGTCTGTGACGATGCCCATCGTGCATACGCCGAACTCACGGCGGCCGGAATCGCTTCGGCTTGGGAACCGGAGGAGTTCGCCGTCGACGGCGTCCCACTCGCCATCGCGGCCGGCGTCTGGTCACCGGAAGGCCTGATGATCGACATCGTGCAGCATCTGAACGTGCACGTTCCGAGGCCGGAGCGCCGAGCACGCGGTGATCTTGCCCTGCACCATGCATGCTGTCTGGTTCCCGATCTGGCCAAAGCCGAGGACTTTTGGACCACCAACTTCGGACTTCGTAAGACCTACGACTTCACTTCACCCCTGGTTGACGGAGGAACGAAGGGTTTCGTCATGCTGGGCGATCCGTCCTTCGACGAGGGCAGCCACGAGTTCACTCTCGAGATCATCGGCGGGGAGTTCGACACCATCGACGGCCCAGTCTTCGAGCGCAGGGGCGCCTGTTTCGATCACATCTGCTTCACCACCTCCGATGTCGATGGCACGTGGCAGCGAGCCGTCGAAGCAGGTGTCGAACCTCTGAGCGCACCGACGTACTATGCCGAGTACAACTCGACGATCGCGTGGCTCTACGACGCTGACGGCACCCACATCGAATTGATGACTCCGATTCCAGAGGGCCTCATGGCAGATGCCTTCGCCACCGGGTCCTGCTCCAACCACTGGGTCGACGACTGGCAGCGCAGCGCAGTCGTGCTGCCACGGTCAGGCGGTCTGCCGGTGAAGGTGCACAGATGACGCTTGACAGGGGAACTGCAGAAGGCCAGTGGTCCACGTGGCTGGAACGCCTCTCGTGTGAGAAGCAGACCGCGGACCCCAGCAAGCTCGAGATCTGGGGCTACACAGGACAGCCGAGCTACGAACCAGGCGAGACAATCCAGCTCCATGTGAGTACCACGGCAGCGACCTGGGGATTCCAGATCTGGCGTGACGGAGCCGGCTTCGAGATGGTGCACGAACAGTCCGGTCTCGGCGGCGAGTTACACCCGGTCGGCGATGACGTGGTGGCGACCGGCTGCGGCTGGCCCGTCGCAGCTACCGTTGACATCCCGTCGGGCTGGTGCACCGGGGGCCACATCGTCGTGTTCACCGGCGAGCGCGATGGCCAGACAGTGAGCCAGGACGGCTTCTTCGTCCTTAGAGCCGAGGCGCCTGGCGAAAAGTCGAAGTTGGCGCTCATCGTCGCGACATACTCGTGGCAGGAATACAACGACTGGGGCGGCGGCTGCGGCTACTTCTCAGAAGACTTCATTGACCAATCGGCCGATCCACTTCTCGTACGAGAGCAGAGCTTCAAACCAAGGCTCAGTTTTCATCGGCCGTGGTCACGCGGAATGATCCGGTGCCCTGTCGGCGCTCCCCGACTCGCCCAACCTCCGCTCGCGGTCGGAGCGGCGGTCGGTGTCCCAGCAGCGGACTGGTCCATCAGTAACGGCTATTCCGTGTGGACCACCGCCAATGGCTGGGCCCGCTACGACGGCCTCACAGCGCGGTGGCTCGAGTCGAACGACTACTCACCAGAGCTGCTGTCACAATGGGACCTTGACCACAACCCGAAGGTCCTCGATGGTTACGACGTCGTCGTCACGACCGGCCACGACGAATACTGGACGGCAGCCGGCCGGACGGTACTCGACTCGTTCATCGAGCGCGGCGGCAAGTACGCACGGCTGGCCGGCAACATTATCTGGCAGGTGAGGATGGAGGATGACCTCGGTACTCAGGTCTGCCACAAGTACGCAGCACATGCCGATCCTGAGCGCCACAACCCTGACACCGATGTCAGGACCGGTGCCTTCGAGGCCCACTACATCGACAACCCACCGGTCACCACCTACGGCGCCAATGGATTCAGGGGGGTCTACTCGCGGACGGGCGGCTTGTCGCCGAGAGGTGTCGGAGGGTTCATTGTGTACCGACAGAACCATTGGGCCTTCGAAGGCGCAGACGTTTACTACGGCGACGTGATCGGCGGCTCGGTCCCACTCGTCGGGTTCGAGACGGACGGGATCAACTACACCTTCCGGCAGGGCCTTCCATTCCCGGTGGGCGACGATGGTGCGCCTGACGACATCGAGATTCTGGCCATCACGCCGGTGACACTCGAAGAAGAGGACCATGGCCACGCCGGAAACCTCGTAGCTATTGCAGACGGTGATCTGGCCTTCGCAGCGGAGGCGGTGTTCGGGTCAGACACGGCCGAACACCGCGATCAATTGCGATACGGAAGCGCCGTGATCACGAATATGCGCAAAGGTGATGGCGAGGTGTTCTGCGCCGGGACGACGGAGTGGTGCCATGCCCTCGCAACGGGAGAATCCCAGGTCGAGACCATCACGCACAACGTCCTGCGGAGATTCCTCGGAGGGGAGCACGCGTCATGACCCTCCCGCGGACCGGGAGGGTCAGTCGCTCATGCCCAGGTAACTGGCGTCGAGCAGCGCCCTGTCGGCCAAAAGTTCGTCGGCAGGACCGCTCATGACGAGGTCTCCGTGGTTGAGGACGTATCCCCTGTCCGCAACTTCCAGCGCGAGATCGACATACTGTTCGACAAGAAGAACGCCGGCATTGGTCTCGTCTGCGATTCTTCGCACGACGGGCATCAGTTCCTGGTAGATCACCGGAGCGAGCCCGAGGCTCATCTCATCGATCATCAGGAGCCGCGGGTCGGCCACGATGGCCCTTCCAAGAGCAAGCATCTGCTGCTCGCCGCCACTCAGTAGCCCAGCTCGTCGGCTCATCAGATCGCCGAGCACCGGGAAGTACTCGACCGCACGTTCGAACTCGACTCTCCCGGCGGTCTGAGCGAGCTCAAGATTCTCCCGAACAGTCAACTGGAACAGAATCCCGCGATTCTCCGGCACGTGGACCACACCCCAGCGCGCGACCTTGTAAGCCTGACGAAGTTTCGGGATTGGTCTACCGACGACAGTGACAGAGCCCTGGATCACCTCTCTCATCCCCGACACGGTCATCAGTGTCGTTGTCTTCCCTGCTCCGTTCGGTCCGAGCAGCGCAACCACTTCGCCAGCGTCGACGGTCAGACTCAAATCTCGCACGACCGCCACACCGTCGTAGCCGGTGTGAAGACTGTCGATCGTCAGCAATCGCTCAGCCATTGGACGAATCCCCGCTGTGGCCGAGGTAGGCAGCGATGACGTCGGGATTGCCTCGCATCTCCTCCGGTGTCCCTGAGGTGACGAGCTCGCCGAACACCAACATGTGGATTCGATCGCAGACGTTCAGCACCAGCCCCATGTCGTGGTCGATAAGCAACATTGTGTAGCCCTCGTCGACGAGCCCCCGGAGTTGCTCGCCGAACCACGCAGTCTCCGTCCTGTCGAGACCGGCAGCCGGCTCGTCAAGTAACAGGATCTTCGTCGAGGACGCAACCAACGCCCGACCGACACCCACAAGCTTGCGTTGGCCCTGCGAGAGCTCGACCGGCTGGCGATTCGCGATGTCGGCAAGCCCTAGGAGTTCGAGGATCTCCTCGACACGGTCGTCGCGCTCCGAGGCACGGAAGAAGTCGCGGACTGCACCTCTGACTGTGAGCACGCGACTTGCGACGTCGAGGTTCGAACGTACTGAGATGTCATCGAAGAGTTCCAGTGTCTGCCATGTCCTCGACAAACCGGCGTGCGCGAGCAGATGGGCGGATCGACCGAACACCTCGGTGCCCTCGATCTGCACTGAGCCCGAACTGTTGCCTGGCAAGAACCCGGTCACTGCGTCAACAAACGTCGTCTTGCCTGCGCCATTCGGGCCGATCAGACCGGTCAGCTCGCCACGGCTGCAATCGAGGGTGACATTGTTCACCGCTGTCAGGCCGCCGAAGCGGACAGTGAGCCCTTCGGTGTAGAGGACGGAGTCGCTCATCGCTCCTCAACTCCCACGACGGCCATGGGATCGAGCGGGCCCAGCCCGCGCCGTGCCCGCCACCAGTTCACTACCGTATGGAACTGCGTTCGCTGAAAACCGTCAATGCCCTCGTTGTTGTACACGGCTGTCACGATCAGGAAGAGCCCAGCGACGTATGCCGAGTAGGAGCCCATATCGATGAACCATTCGTTGCTCACCACGATGCCGATGCCCCCGGTGAACAGGGTCCCCGCCGTGATCGCTCCACCGACCGTCGAGATCCCACCTAGATAGGCGAACGCGAGAGCACCAAGCGAAGCGAAGATCCCGAACTGCGCGCCACTGTAAATTCCGAGTTTGTAGGCCGTCAGCACTCCTCCAAGCGCGGCGAAGAAGCTCCCTATGCCGAAGGCTGCGAGCTTTATCGCAGAGACGTTCACTCCGGCCGCAGCTGCGGCGCTCTCGTTCGCCCTCACCGCCAGCATCTGTTCACCGAGCCTTGACCGACGCAGACGCATGACACCGACGCACGACGACACGGTCAAGACGAGCACAAACACTCCGAATCCGCCCGTGGGGATCTTGCCGTCACTGAGGATGAAGCTGCTGTTCGGTCCGAACTCGATGCCGAAGATCTCGGGAGGATCACTGTGCTTCATCGTCCGATCGAGCCCGAACCAGCCAGCTCGTCTGAAGAAGATCTCCTCGATCGCGAGCCCGCTCGCCAAGCTGATGACGGCGAGGCTGGCACCACGCGTTCGAAGCGACGGTAAAGCTACGACGAGCCCAAACCCGACGCCGCAGGCGACCGCTAGAGGCATGGCGATCAGCATCGGCATTCCCGCAGCGGTGCCGAACGAGCCGACCGCGAACGCTCCGATTCCGGCCAGCGCCATCTGCATTAGAGAGATCTGGCCCAGGTAGCCCGTCACAACGACGAACGAGAGCGCCAGGATCACGCCGACCATTGAGTTCACCATCGCACCCCGGTACTGGAACGGAGCGAACACCGATACGAGGAAGGCCAATGTGACGAGCAACGAATATGCGGCTAAGCGCCAACGGGTGATGAGCGGGGCGACCGCAGCGGGAAGCCGCCCAAGGAGCACGGCGCCGCGTGACGGCAGGGCCTCGCCTCTGATCACCATCACCAGCGCAACCGCGACAAACGGCAACGCCCGCCTAATCCCGATGTCGGGCAACCAGGCAAACTCGAACTCGATGCGAAAGAGCTGTTGGTCGATGATGCCGAGCGCCATGCCAGTCGCGGCGGCGATCACGAACGACGACATCTTGCCGAGTAGCGCCGCGGCCAGCGACGAGATGAGCAGAACAGTGAACAAGTTCGGGGTTACCCCGGTGACAGGGGCAACGAGGATGCCCATCGCACCGGCGAGCACCGTGGAGAGCACCCAACTCATACCGGCCTGGTAGTCGGCGTTAAACCCAAGCAGGGTGGTGAACCGTTCGTTCTCGGCTGAGGCTCGTGTCGCTATGCCGAAGCGGGTATATCGGAAGAGCAGCCAAAGAGCGAGGGTCAGAAGGGCGACCGTGCCGAGCAGCCAGAATCGGTCCTGGTTGATCCGCACGCCGAGGAAGTCCACCGGTCCGTTCGGGAAGATGGGATCAGCGCTCTTAGCTCTGGCTCCGAATCGCAGCACAACCGCAGCCTGGAGAAACAGCATGACCCCAACCGAAGCGACGACCTTCGCCAACACCGGCGCGTAGCGCAATGGGCGAAAGACCGCATAGTGAGCAAGGAGACCGAGCAATGCAGCCGTGAGCAAGGCGATCGCAGCCGCCCACCCCTTCGCCATCGGCCCACCTGTTCCGATCATCGTCGGAATATCGAGAATCTCGACACCGAAGATGCCTTCGATCGGCGCGAGTGGATTGGGAATCGGTGGGATCGGATAGTGGCCGGTGTCAGTCAGCGAGACATAGATGTAGGTGATATAAGTCGCGATGGCGCCGTGGCCGAAGTTGATGACGCCGGAGGCCCGATATGCGACGACCAGACCGAGAGCGATAGCCGCGATTATCGCTCCGGTCCCCAAACCGAACAGAATCGGCTGGAAGAACACCGCCGAGTCGACGAGAGCACCGAAAGCCCACAAGACCCCGACAACCACCAGGCAAACGAGGGCAATTCGTTCTGCAACCGGGCGGTCGTGCACAGCGATGTCAGCGACCGGAGCCACAGGTGCCGGCGAACCTGGTCCGCCGGCACCTGGTGGTCACGGTCAAATCACCCGAGCAGGAAGTCCAAGGCGGTGAAGTCCAGTAGAACGAACGGCTCCGGAGCCGTGAACTCGCCATCGACGATTGTCACCATCAGCGGTGCTTGGTTGCATGCCCCGGTCCATACGCCGGGACCAGGACACGAAATCGTGTCCGGCATGCCGAGTATGTCACTGCTCGCATGGGTGCCGAGGGCGGCGAGCGTACCCTCACGCGTTGCGTCGGCGCCGCCGGCCACAGCGAGTACCTCGCGTGCGAACATGACACTGCCGAGCGCCCAACCGGCGAGACCGGCGGTCTGAACATTCGCGCCACCATAGGTGTCGAGGATGCGATTGATTTCTTCGACGTCGACACCGTCGACCGTCGGGGCAGTCGAGACGACCGGTCCCGCCCAGCCATTTAGCTCCCCGCTAGCGGCAACGTCCTGGCTCATGCACAGGTCGTTGGCGAACAACTCGCCCTCATACCCGACGGTCTCCACGGCCTGCGCTGCTGCGATGCACTGGGCACCATCCACGAGCACGAAGAGCCACCCTTCGGAACTCGTGTCAGCCGCCGAAACCGGGCCCGTGAGATCGGGCTCGAAGCCGAGCTTCACCCACTCGACGACCGAAATGCCGTTCGCACTCGCTATGGCGTCGAGAACGGGTATGAACGGCTCGATTGCCGGGTCGTCCGCAATGAAACCGGTCGCCGTCGTGACACCACGATTCTCGGCGGCGTAGACAAAGAACACCTGCGCCAAGCCGGGAAGCCCCGGGTCGAGGGTGAAGACGCCAGGCATCAGGAAGTCGATGAAGTCGTTCCCGAGTGTCAACGTCGCCAGACCAGCGCCGGCCAGGACCTCGTTTGCCGCTGCGGAGTTAGCGAGGAACCCTGCGGTGATGACGAGGTTGACACCGTCGTCGTTGACGAACTGCTGCGCGCAGGCAACATGGTCTTCTGGGGCATCGCCTGCGCCGCACACGTCGAGCTCGACAGGATGGCCGTCGATACCCATTAACTCAGCGTTGAAATAGTCAACGAATGCCTGTGAAACCGCCCGTACTTCGGGAAACGCAAGCAACTCTTCGTCTTGCGCGATGAGACCAATCTTGACCGGCGACATCGACTGGTCTGCCTGACTCGAGGTGTCCTCGGTAGTCGTTGGCGCCGCTGTAGTCGTTGGCGCCGCTGTGGTCGTTGGCGCCGCTGTGGTCGTTGGCGCCGCTGTGGTCGTTGGCGCCGCTGTGGTCGTTGGCGCCGCTGTCGTCGCGTCGCTCGTGTCCTCAGAACTGTCACCACACGCCGCGGCAATGAGACCGAACGCGAGCAGCACGGCAATGAACCGTGTGAACTTTCTGGACGTTGGCTTATATGGACTCAGCATGTCGACTCCCCCTCTATATGAGCAAATGACACCGGCTCATAGTTGATACAACCAAATCATTGTTGCACATTCTTGTCTCTCGTGCATGTCTGAGCACGAAATCATTGACATACGGACTTCAAACCATAGATTTCTTGTCACGCTATTCAGACTTCGAATCTGCTTGCGGCTCATCGTCTCAGTCCCGACCCGAAGTCCTCGCGCACGATGTATAGATACGGCACACACTCGACCGTTGACGGCCCGCACGTCGCTCTGACGTTGTCGAGGAGATTCCCAAGGTGGTCGTTGTCGTCGAACCACACCTCCGCGAGCACGTCGTAGGTGCCGAGGGTTCGCAACACGAGGGTAGTCTCCGGCAACGCGATCAGTTGTTGGACCATGTGCGCGACAGATCCCCTTGCCTTGATCGCTACTCCTGCGAAGCCAGCGATCCCCATCGCTGTAGGCTCGGGATGGGCCTGGATACTGATGACGTTGGTGTCGACGAGATCGATCACCCGCTCGCGGACTGCTGCATGTGACAACCCGACGGCGGGTGCGAGTTGGGCGTAACTCGCCCTTCCGTCTGCCATGAGTTTGATGAGCAGCTGACGGTCGATGTCGTCGATCACGTGGCTTGGATAGATCTTGGGTGCGGGATTCGGCATCGGCTCGCGATGGCCGACACCGGTCCAGTTTTGCTTGTCGTAGTGGAGCACCGTGCTTGATGTCACCCGTCCGACACCTTCGGTCAGTCGAAGTGCATCGAGGGCGTTGATAAGCGACTCGGTCGTGTGACAGCGAACCTCAACCAGGACCTCGTACCGGCCGGCACACACGGCCACGAAAACGACGTCGGGAACTTCGGCAAGTGCGCGTGCGACCGGTTCGGTTAGTCCTGAAACCTGCACGAACGCAATCGCGAAGATGCCGAGACCGAACGTCGCCGGATCGACGCGTCCAGCGATCGTAATGATCTGCTCGGCGAGGAGTCGCTGCACCCGCGTTCTGACGGAGGCTTGGGACAGCCCGACGACGGGCGCGAGCTTCGCGTAGCTCGCTCGCCCGTCAACAATGAGTTCAGCGATCAGCGCCCGATCGATGTCGTCGATGGTCAGGTTCCGCGCCATCACTCACCGCATTCCGATCTCTCCGCTTGGAGATCGGCCACCGCCCGACCTCGGTAACGTTCATCCTTTTCGATGCCAACCTCAAGTGGCTTTGGACGCCATGCGAAGTCGGGGGCGTGCGGGAACGGATCCTCGTGGCCCAACTGCCAAAGTTCAATGACGTTGCCCCGCGGGTCGCGGCAGTAGGCGGTCCAGGCGTCGTTCGTGTCGCCTTCTACCGTGTGGCGGATGGGTGGATGCGGAAAGAACAACTTGTCCTTTAGCTTCTCGTATGTCGACGGCATGTCGTCGACCATCAAGCTGATGTGCGCCCACCCCAACTCATTGACTTTGCGGGTGTCCTGAGGCATCTCAGCGCGTGGCGAGTCAAACTCCCAAATCTCGAGCAGGCCGTAGCCGTGACGCAGAATCCACCCTTTGGCACTGACGTTCGGCAACTCGCAGATGGCGTCCGCGATCGGATCAGGTTCGATCGGTCCGTACTGCATCTTCTCGAACCCGAGCACATCACAGTAGAACGCGAGCCCTGCGTCGAGATCGGGCACCGACACTGCGACATGATGCATACCGAGGATGGCCATCAGGTGTCCGTTTCATCGGGTGCGAAGGCGGCATTGCTCACGGCAGCATCCCACCGTCGATCGGAATGAGCGCTCCGTTGATGTAGCTGGCCGCGGGTGAGGCGAGGAACATGACGAGTTGAGCGACCTCGTCGGCAACAGCCGCGCGGCCGAGCGGTACTGCCGACACCAGCAGATCCCAGGCTTCATCGTCAGTGACGCCTTCGAGGTCGGCGATGAGACGTCGGTTGGCGGCGGCCATGCCCGTATCGATGATGCCGGGGCAGACGCCGACGCAACGGATGCCATCAGGGCCGTGTTCCTTGGCGATGAGCTTAGTGATGGCTGTGACGCCGAACTTGGTGGCGTTGTATGCGCCGTAGCCAGCGTCGCTCACAAGCCCACCGACCGAGATGTTGTTGACGATCACACCTCCACCGGCTGCGGCCATGACCGGGATGGCCAGCATCGACAACCGTCGCGTCCCCATGACGTTGACTTCCCAGGAGAGGTTCCATTGGTCGTCGGTCTGGTCCATGAATCGGCCGACGCCCGTGGTTGCACCCGCGTTGTTGAACAAGATGTCGAGTGATCCGAACTTCGCAACGACTGACGCCACGACACCACCGGCCTCTGCCTGGTTGGTCACGTCGAGCGGCATGGCCCACCCATCGACATCGAACTCCGAAGCCAGACCGGCGACGAACGCCCCCATCGCTTCAAGATCGTCGCCCAGACCCACCGAATCGTTCTGGCGCAGCTCAGGCCGATCGTGGGCCAGATCGGTGATGACCACATGGGCGCCGGCTTCGGCGAGGCGCCGCGCTGTGGCCTGGCCCATGCCGCCTTCGCGACCCGCCCCGGTTATCAACGCGACCTGTCCCTTAAGTGACTGGGTCACGATGAAGTCACCCTTCCAGATCTGCTGCGAGGTGCGCGAGCACCTCGTGGCTGTAGCCAATCGAGATGCCGTCGTGTGCACCGACGAGCGAGCCGGTGAGCGTTTCACTCGCAGCACTCGCGAGGAAGTGGAATACAGGACCCATGTCCGCAGCCGTTCGATACCGGCCATTCGCGGTCATGCGCCTGATTAGTTCGATGTTGGGCGACGATTCGGAGTTCATCTCGGTCTCGACGATCCCAGGGAGGACAGCGTTTACCCTGACCCGCCGGGGGCCGAGCTCGAGCGCCCAAGTCCGCACCAACATGTCCAGCGCGGCCTTCGAGGCCGAGTACGCGGCCATGCCCGGCGTCGTGGTGGAGCCGGCAGGCGAACTCGTGACCACGACGGAGCCACCGTCGCAAACGAGCCCGATGCCGCCGGCCATCGCTCGCACCAGCCCCATGGTGTTCACGTCGAGTACTCGTTCGAACACAGCGAGGTCGACACCGTCGATCTCCCCGTGAGCCTCATCGACACCTGCGTTGAGGATCAGACAGTCGATAGGGCGATTGTCCGCGCCAATCGCTCTGTACGCCGCCTTGACCGAGTCACTGTCGGCAACATCCATCTGGACGGACCGCATCCCCCGGTCGGCAGCACGATCGCTCATGTCGCGGCGACCGGTAATCACGACATGGGCGCCGGCGTTCGCCAGGTGTTCAGCCACTGCCCATCCGATCCCTGCGGTCCCGCCGACGATCACGATGTGGTGCCCCGACACCGAGAACGGGTCCGACCAGGACTGATCCTCTGAGTCATTTCCCATGGGACCTCCCCCAAGATTCGGATCCTAGTAGTCGATTTCTTGGTAATACTGAGCCTTCATCAAAGAAATCGAAGGTCGTAAGTCAATTTAGCATGTATTTCGACTGTAACATTCAATTGAAGTATGTCAGTAGCAACATTCGGGATGTACGCGTGCGACAGATACTCGATCCGCAGGGCCAACTAGTAGACGCCATGCCCAGCCTCTCCGACGACGAGATGGTCGATGTGTACCGCAAGGTCCTGACCACCCGCATCGTCGATGAAAAGTTACTGAACCTGCAACGACAGGGCCGTATGCCCGCGTACTATCAAGTGAGCGGACAGGAAGCTCACGTCGGGGCCGCTCTTGCTCTTCGCTCAACTGATTGGATCTTCACCGCATACCGGGAGTTGGGGCTGTGGATCGCCCGCGGAATGGACCTTCAGAGTGCTGTTGGCTTCTGGCTCGGGATTCCAGACGACGACGATATCTGGGATGTGAACCGGTATCGGATCACCCGACTCAACGCGACCATCGGCACGCATCTCCCCCACGCTGTCGGGTTCGGGTACAAGAACCGCCTTACTGGAGGGGACGATGCCTCGATGGTGGTCTTCGGAGACGGCGCGACCTCGGAGTCCGACTTTCACGCGGCCATGAACTTCGCAGGAGTGTGGAAGACCCCGACAATCTTTCTCTGCCAGAACAACCAGGTCGCACAATCGACGACGCTCGACAAACAGACTGCGGCCGAGACGCTGGCCGACAAGGCTCTCGGATACGGAATGCCCGGTGTCCGCGTCGACGGCATGGATCCCTTCGCCATGTATCAGGTCACGTCAGAGGCTGTTGGCCGCGCTACGTCGGGTAACGGTCCGACGTTCATCGAGATGTACACCTACCGCTATGCCCCTCACTCGACCTACGACGGGACTCCGGTCTATCGAAGCGAGGACGAAGAGACGCACTGGCGAGCGCTTGACCCGGTGACGAGAACCAGGACCTTTCTCGAGAACAAGGGTCTATGGGCCGTTGACCAAGAACAACAAATGCGCGACGACCTCTCCGAAGCGCTCGAGGCAATCGTTGATGAGCTCGAAGGTCGCGCTCCGGTCACGCGTGACTACTCGCCCCGCAATCTCTTCCACCGAATTCCACGCTCATTGCTCCGCCAACTCCATGACGAGCAGGAGGACCTCGGCGAGCCACTTACTGAGTTGCCAACAGATGAGATCTGGGAGATCGGCCTGGACCCAAGTCCGTCAGGCGATCTGACGACGGTCGACATGACAGAGGCGCTGAACATGACGCTGACCGCAGCGTTCGAACGCGACGACACGCTGATCGCACTCGGTGAGGACATTGGCCTCGAGGGCGGGGTGTTCAGAGTCACCGAAGGTATGCAGGAGCGTTTCGGTCCTGACCGAGTGATCGACACTCCTCTGAGCGAAACGGGAATCGTCGGGACGTCAGTTGGCATGGCGATGGCCGGCCTGCGCCCGGTCGCTGAGTTGGAGTTCGCCGGCTTCATGTACCCGGCCTTTGATCAGATCGTCGGTCACGTCGCACGTATCCGGTGGCGTTATCGGGGTCATCTCACATCACCAGTCGTTCTGCGACTGCCCGTCGGTACGAACCTCGGCAACTACGAGTTCCACACGGACTCCCCTGAGAGCTACTTCCTTCATGCTCCTGGTCTCGTCGTTGTCTATCCGTCGACGCCATACGACGCCAAGGGCCTGATGGAAACTGCACTTAACAGCCCGGACCCAGTGGCGTTTTTCGAACCTATCGCGCTGTACCGCGGCTTTAAGGAAGAGGTTCCAGTGGAGCCGTACTCGATCCCGTTCGGTCGTGCCGCCATCCGACGAGAGGGCTCCGACGTCACCGTCGTTACGTTCGGCCCGCCGATGCACCAGGCAATGCTGGCCGCCGGCCAACTCGAGGCCGACGGGGTCTCGGTCGAGGTCATCGATCTACGAACGCTTTATCCGTGGGACACGGAGACCGTGCTCGCCAGCGTCGAGAAGACGGGGCGAATCGTCACCGCCCACGAAGATCACCTGTCCGGGGGCACCGGCGCAGAGATCCTCGCCACCATCGCAGAGCAGGGCGCCTATTTTCTGGAGACACCGCCGGTGCGAGTCGGTCACATGGACGTGTTTTGGGGTCCTACGCAGCTGGAATCGTTCTCCATGATCACCGCTGACCGCATCGCCGGCGGCATCCGCCGCGCTCTCCGCGGCTGAACGGGCCGAAATGGCACAGACCTTCAATCTCCCAACTGTCGGCGACACGATGACTGAGGCCGAGATAGTCGAGTGGTTCGTGCAGGTCGGCGACACGGTCGACCTCGATCAGTTGATCTGCTCCATCGAGACCGACAAATCAGTCGTCGAGATGTCCACACCGTTTCGCGGAACGGTCCTCCAACTGGGCGGTGCACCCGGCGACGTCATAGTTGTGGGAGCGCCGCTCATTGTCGTCGGTGAGGCGGGCGAAACCGTCGCGGCCAGCCCGTCCGCTCCGGTCGCCAACAGGGGCCCAGCGTCGTCGCCGGTTGTCCGCAAACTCGCGATGGAACACGGGCTCGATCCCACAAAGGTCGCCGGCTCCGGAATCGGCGGACGCGTCACCCGGTCAGACGTGCAGGCTGCAATTACCGGGACCACGCCCGCCGCGGCTCCCGCTCCAGTTGCCACCAACAGCCGGGGCCTAGCCATGCCGAAGATCCGCAAACTTGCTCGCGAACAATCCATCGACCTCGAGGCACTCTTCGGCAGTGGCCCCCGTGGCTCAATCACGGCCGCTGATTTGGTCGCGACCCCGCCAACCGCTACCGACCGTCGTGAGCGACTGTCCGCTATGCGGCGGTCGATCGCCAGGCACCTGACCGAGTCGGTGCAGACGATCCCGCAGTTCACTTCCACCGTCAACGTCGACGTTTCCGCAGTCCTGGCAACGCGCAAAGCCGTTGCCCAACGCCTCGATGTCGTCGTGCCCATCGATGCCGTCCTCATGGCGCTGATGATCCCGGTTCTGCGAGATCACCCGATTATCAATTCGGCGCTTGATGGCGACGAGGTCGTTTACTACGGCCGCTACGACATCGGCGTTGCGGTCGACACTGACGACGGACTGATGGTCCCGGTGGTCAGATCGGCGGATCAGTTGGACATCGGCGCTCTGGCGGCCGAGATCCAGCGGCTCGCCGACACCGCTCGCAACCGGACGATCCGGCCCGAAGAGCTCATCGGCGCCACCTGCACGCTCAACAACGTAGGTGCGCTGGGCGTGATCTCGGGTACGCCAATCCTCCCGCTCGGCACCAGCACTATCGTTGCGTTTGGTGTCGCCCGACCCGTTGTACAGCTTCGCAACGACAACGCCGTAGAAGTACCAACGATGACCATCTCAGCGACCTTTGACCACCGCCTAGTTGACGGTGGAGACAGCGGTCGATTCCTCGGCCAGCTTAAGAAGCACCTTGAGGTCCCAGCCCTCAGTCTGCTCTGATGGGTGAGGAAACGTTCACCACTATGCACCCGCACAGCAGAAGACAGGTGGCTCCGCCGCGCCACGACACAGCCAAACCCCCACCAAAGCTCGATCCCAACGGGCCAAACCAGCCTCACCGGTAACCTTCACAGCGAGGAAGACCGTTATCGGCAGTAACGCGCCACGTAACGCGCCTCCCTCGGGTAGAGATCCCTTGCGACAGGGGTCTGGCACGCCCCGTCGACTTCCTTGAAATAGAGGGCGTTTAGGGGTTTTTCAGGGGTCGGCAGCAGGGGCGGGTTTTGGGTAGGGATTCAGCCCCAAAACGGGCCAAATCGGCCACTCGAGGGGTAGACGCAGCTCAAACGCTCCGAGGCACCTGGCCCCATACGACAACAGGCCTCGCCGTCGAGAATCCGGGACGGATGACCCCGGAGACCTCGACTCTTATCGGTCATGGTGGAGGTGATGAGAATCGAACTCACGACCTCTACG